>JAABUK010003150.1_pt1 | contig 28280 bp, 21 predicted proteins | sample 5559141 | NCBI WGS metagenome assembly JAABUK01 (sample SAMN10711869, study PRJNA513367) | rock metagenome | isolation source: Antarctica rocks | place: Antarctica: Victoria Land, Pudding Butte nord | collected 2016-01-03
TCTACGTGCCCGGCGGCTTCGAGCGGGGAATCATGGACTTTGGGGCGGCCCTGACGGGAACCGCGACGCCGGCCCACGGCTACGCCACGCCGGCCGATAAAGCCGCCGAGTTAACGAAATTTCTAACCCAGTACGGCGTGCGGGAGGTGGGGGGAAGCCGGCCTCTCCACTTGGCCTGAACGGCGGCCGCTCGGCTAAATTTCACCGTTCCCGCGAGCTGAACGCGCACCGGATTCACACGTTTGGGCTGGCCGAATTCGTGGATTTTTTCGTGTCCTCCTCCTTCGTGGGCCTCAGCAAGCCCGACGTTGACATCTTCCGCCTGGCGCTTGACCTGGCGCAGGTGCCGGCCCAACAAGTACTTTACCTGGATGACCAGCCCCGGTTCGTCGGCGTGGCGGCCGGCCTGGGCATTCAGGGGATTTGCCACGCCGACTACCCCTCCACCTGCACCCAGTTGGCCGCTTTTGGCCTGACGCTTTAACTAACTCCCCTCCCGCATGGCCGCCGCTGACCTCATTTTAGTACTCAACGGCGGCTCGTCCAGCATCAAGTTTGCCGTGTATGAGCCGGGCGAAGTCCCGCAGTGCCGGCTGCACGGCCACCTTGACCGCATCGGCCTGCTCGGCACCCAACTCACGGTCAGCGAGGGGCCGGATGCGTCACCGACCACCTGCCCGGCTAACGCAGCCGACCCGGCGGCGGCCGCCGGCTTCCTGCTCGACTGGCTGGACCAACACGCGGTATTTGCCACCCTGGCGGCCGTGGGGCACCGGGTAGTGCACGGGGGCCCGGCGCACCAGGCCCCAGAGCTCGTGACCCCCGCGCTGCTGGCCGACCTGCGTCAGTTGATGGCGTTCGACCCCGACCACTTGCCCGGCGAAATTGCCCTGATGGAAGCGCTGCACGCGCGCCAGCCGCAGTTGCCACAGGTGGCGTGCTTCGACACGGCGTTTCACCAGCACATGCCGCGCTTGGCCCAGCTGCTGCCGCTGCCGCGCCGCTTTGCGGCGCACGGGCTGCGGCGCTACGGGTTTCACGGTATTTCCTACGCCTATCTGCTCGAAGAGCTGGGGCGGCAGGCGGGGCCGGCGGCGCGGGGCCGGGTGATTCTGGCGCACCTGGGCAGCGGGGCCAGCCTGGCCGCCGTGCTCGACGGCCAGAGCCAGGATACGAGCATGGGCTTTACGCCCGCCGCCGGCCTGGTGATGGGCACCCGCCCCGGCGACCTCGACCCCGGCGTGGCCGCCTACTTACTTCAGGCTGAGCACCTCACGCCCAAGCAGTTCAACCACCTCATCAACCACGAAAGCGGCTTGCTGGGCGTGTCGGAAACCAGCTCCGACATGCGGGATTTGCTGGCCGCCCAGGCCACCGACGAGCGGGCCGCCGACGCCGTGGCGCTCTTTTGCTACCAGGCCCGCAAGTGGGTGGGGGCCTACGCGGCCGTGCTCGGCGGCCTGGATACGCTGGTGTTTTCGGGGGGGGTAGGCGAGCACGCGGCCGAGGTGCGCGCCCGCATCTGCGCCGGGCTGGGGTTCCTGGGCCTCGAACTCGACGCGGCCCGCAACGCCACCCACGCCGCCGTGATTTCCAGCGCCGCCAGCCGCGTCACCGTCCGCATCATCCCCACCAACGAGGAGCGTATGATTGCGCAGCTCGTCCACCAGCTTTTACTGGCTGGTGAAGAAAAAACCGCTTAACCCCCTTCGCTTTATGGAAACCAACACCCTCGCCCCGCCGGCCGTGCGCCCGGCTCCTACCCCACTCACGGCGGAAGAAGTCGCGCTCATCGACGCCTACTGGCGGGCCGCCAACTACTTGTCGGTGGGCCAGATATACCTGTGCGACAACCCCTTGCTGCGCGAACCGCTCAAGCTGACGCACATCAAGAAGATGCTGCTGGGCCACTGGGGCACCACGCCGGGCCAGAACTTCATTTACACGCACCTGAACCGGGCCATCAAGGCGCATGACCTGGATATGATTTACATCTCGGGCCCCGGCCACGGCGGGCCGGCAGTGGTGGGGAGCACCTACCTGGAAGGCACCTACAGCGAGGTATACCCGAATATCAGCCAGGATGAAATCGGGCTAAAACGGCTGTTCACGCAGTTTTCCTACCCCGGCGGCATCTCCAGCCACGCCTCGCCCCAAACACCGGGCTCCATTCACGAGGGCGGCGAATTGGGCTACTCGCTCAGCCACGCCTTCGGGGCGGTGTTTGATAACCCCGAACTGATTGTGGCCTGCGTCATTGGCGACGGCGAGTCCGAAACGGGGCCGCTGGCCACGTCCTGGCACTCCAATAAGTTTCTCAACCCGGCCAGCGACGGCGCGGTGCTGCCCATTCTGCACCTCAACGGCTACAAGATTTCCAATCCCACGGTGCCGGCCCGCATCACGCCCGAAGAATTAGACCAGTTATTACGCGGCTACGGCTGGACGCCCTACTACGTGGAAGGCCACGAGCCGGCGCTGATGCACCAGGCGATGGCGGCGGTCCTGGAAGAAGTCATTGTTAATATCCAACAGATTCAATACCAGGCCCGTGAGAACGGCGACCTGACCCGGCCGCGCTGGCCGCTGATTGTCCTGAAATCGCCCAAGGGCTGGACCGGCCCGAAGGAAGTAGACGGCGTGCCCATCGAGGGCACCTTCCATTCGCACCAGGTGCCGCTGGCCGTGTCGGCCAGCACGCCGCCCGCCCACCTGGCCCAGCTCGAAGGCTGGCTGCGCAGCTACCGGCCCGAAGAATTATTCGACGCCATTGGCCGGCTGCGGCCCGATCTGGCCGCGCTGGCCCCGCTGGGCGAGCGCCGCATGGGGTCCAACCCCAACGCCAACGGCGGCCTGCTGCTGCACGATTTGCACCTGCCCAACTACGGCGACTACGCCGTGGACGTGCCCGCGCCGGGGGCCGTGGAGGCCAGCGACGTGGCTACAGTAGGGAAGTTTCTGCGCGACGTGCTGGAGCGCAATGCCGCCCCGCGCAACTTCCGCGTCTTCGGCCCCGACGAAACGATGTCCAACCGCCTCGAAGCGGTGTTTGAAGCCACCAACCGGCAGTGGGACGCGGCAGTGGAGGTCAACGACGAATTCCTGGCACCCGACGGGGGCGTGATGGAAATGCTGAGCGAGCACCAGTGCGAGGGCTGGCTGGAAGGGTATTTATTGACCGGCCGCCACGGGCTGTTCAACTGCTACGAGGCGTTCGTGCACATCGTCGATTCGATGTTCAACCAGCACGCCAAGTGGCTGAAGATGTCGCTCGAAATTCCGTGGCGGCGCAAAATTGCCTCGCTCAATTACCTGCTCACGTCCACCGTGTGGCGGCAGGACCACAACGGCTTCACGCACCAGGACCCCGGCTTCATCGACCACGTTATCAACAAGAAAGCCAGCATTGTGCGTGTGTACCTGCCGCCCGATGCCAACTGCCTGCTCTCGGTGATGGACCACTGCCTGCGCAGCCGCCACTACGTGAACGTGATAGTGGCCGGCAAGCATCCCGCCCCGCAGTGGCTGAGCATGGACGCCGCCCGCACGCACTGCGCCGAGGGCATCGGCCTCTGGGCCTGGGCTAGCACCGACGCCGGCCAGGAGCCCGACGCCGTGCTCGCCTGCTGCGGCAACGTGCCGACCCTCGAAGCGCTGGCCGCCGCCAGCATCCTGCGCGAGCATTTGCCGGAGCTGAAAATCCGGTTCATCAACGTGGTGGATTTGCTCAAGCTGGAGCGCCACACCGAGCACCCGCACGGCCTGGATGAGGCCGATTACGACGCGCTGTTTACCCGCGACAAGCCGGTGATTTTTGCCTTCCACGGCTACCCCTGGCTGGTGCATCGCCTCACCTACAACCGCGCCAACAACCAGCACATGCACGTGCGCGGCTACAAGGAAGAAGGCACCATCACCACGGCCTTCGATATGACGGTGCTCAACGAGATGGACCGTTTCCACCTGGCGATGGACGTGCTCGACCGGGTACCCCAGCTCGGTAATAAGGGCGCCTACCTCAAGCAGTGGCTCAAGGATAAGCTGGTGGAGCACAAGCGCTACATCGACCAGCACGGCGAGGATATGCCCGAAATCCGCAACTGGCAGTGGAAAGCGTAGCGGTAACTGCGTGAGTTAAAGAACGTCATGCAGAGCATTCTGCGCATTAAGCAGAGACGAAGCATCTCGCTCGCTTCGTCCGCACGATTGAGATTACTGCACCACGCGAGATGCTTCGTCTCTGCTTAATGCGCAGAATGCTCTGCATGACGGCTTTGTCAATAGCAAAATTATGAACCTAAACGCATTAGCCACCACCGCCCAGGCGCTGATGGTGGCCGGCAAGGGCCTGCTGGCGATGGACGAAAGCACCGGCACCTGCAACGCCCGCTTCGCCGCGCTGGGCATCCCGGGAACCGTGGAAGCCCGCCGCGCCTACCGCGAGCTACTGGTGACCACGCCGGGCCTGGCCGAGGGCATCAGCGGGGCCATTCTGTTCGATGAAACCATCCGGCAGCACACCACGGCGGGCGTTTCCTTCGTGGAAATCTTGCAGCAGGCGGGCATCATGCCGGGCATCAAGGTGGACCTGGGCGCGCACGAGCTGGCCGGCTTCCCCGGCGAGCAGGTGACCGAAGGGCTCGACGGCCTGCGCCCGCGCCTGGCCGAATATATGGAGATGGTAGCGCGCTTTGCCAAGTGGCGGGCGGTGCTCACCATCGGCCATGACCGGCCCAGCCGGGCCGGCATCTCGGCCAATGCCCACGCGCTGGCCCGCTACGCCGCCCTGTGCCAGGCGGCCGGCCTGGTGCCCATCGTGGAGCCCGAAGTGCTGCTGACCGTCCCCCACTCCCTGGCCCGGTGCGCGGTCGTAACGGAAGAAGTGCTGCACGAAGTCTTCGCCCAGCTGCGCATCCAGGGCGTGGCCCTGGAAGGTATGCTCCTGAAGCCCAGTAGGGGTTCTCGTTACAACGGGGCGAAAAATTACGGTATGGGTCTCGCTATCTCACTAAGCAGGCCTGAGGTGGTTCATTGACATTGATTTATGAGACGCCAATAAAAGGCGCGGAATCGACTAGTAAAGGATACCTTTTGGTTAGCTAACGCTTGCCTCATAAAACGTACATTTTATGAGATAGCCTACCAACTCAAAATTCCTTAGCGTTGTTTTCCGTTCCTACTATTGTGGCCTTGGGTAAAAGTTTGGTCCAAAAGATACTGTGTTAAAAGGGTTGCCCCTTGGGCTATTTTTTTCTACTTTTAAGCCTTTAAGGAGGGCCTGTGGGTCCATCCTGTGTAGCCTTGGCCCATTTACGTGGCCGAGGCTATTTCTTGTTGGGCCAGGTGCCCCGGCTGATAGCAGGGGTCGTAGACCCGGTCATTTTTCCAGAGAGAGTAGCAGAGCACGAGTAATTTACGCATCACGGCAATGACGCCGGGCTTGCCACTGGGATGCCGGGTGCGTAGACGGGCATAAAAGGCCATCTGTCGGGGATTGTGCCGTAAACTGCTCAGGGCCGGTAGGTAGAGTGCCGTGCGCAGGCGTACGTTGCCCCGCTTCGAAATGCGGGTGGCATGGGCCGAAAGTCCGCTTTGGCGCTGCACCACATCCAGGCCGGCATAGGAGGCGAGCTGGTGCTCATTCTCCACGAGCACGAAGCCGCTGGTTTCGGCCACCACGACGATAGCGGTGGTCAGGCCGATACCTGGGATACTGGTCAGCTGCGTGAGCTTGCGGGCCAACTCTGGCTCCGCCGTAAGCAGTTCTGCCAGGTCTTTGTCGAGGGCACTCAGTTGCTGGACCACCAGCTCTTGCTGGGCTGCCAGCCGGGCCAGAGTCCGGCTATCGGGCTGATAGCTATGTTGGTAGGCATGAACGCGGGTTTTGAGTTGCGCGCCCTGCCTGGTCAGCACTTGCCGCTCCCGGGCCAGGGCCCGCAGTTGGCGCAGCGCCGGGGTGGGCGGTTGCCAGGCTGGCAGGCTGCGCTCCAGGCCCAGGCGGCACAGTAACCGGGCATCGAGTTGGTCGGTCTTACTCTTGAGTTCGGTGCTGCGGGCAAAGTGCTTCACCTTGTTGGGTAAGAGCACGCTGAGGAGTTGCCGGTTGTCGGTTAGAAAATAGGCTAATTCCTCGTAGTAAACGCCCGTGGCCTCGACGACGAACCACAGCGGGGCTGCGGCGTCCTGCTGCTTGCCGACCCAGGTGAGCAAGGCCGTAAAGCCACTCAGGGTATTCTCGAAGGTAACCTCTTTGCTGAAGGACAAGTGCTGGCTGAGGTCGAGACGCCCCAGGCAGACGACAAACGAGCTTTTAGCAATATCAATCCCGACTACATACTTGAGCGGGGTACTCATAGGCTTTATAGAGGGCATCGGGCAGGCAATTAGGGTGAAACCATCAGCCAGACAGGACTTTGCCACAACTATTCTCGTACAAATACGGGATGCCTGCCCTGGGCTGGGCTCCCTCCATACTGTGCAGTCTTCAGGCAAAACGGAAGCAGGACACGTTTTCTTTTGGACAACGTCGAGGCCAGAGCCTCGCGTTTAGTTAAACATGGTGACCCTGCTTCCTGCTCCGGCTACCTTGGCCTTGGTTAAAAGTTTGGTACGGAGGTTACATGGCTTACCCGCTCACCTGAATTAGATTACCGGAAAGCCGCAAGAAGTGCCTATCGGATACTTTGATTGCTGCTATGAGTTTCGGATACCGCGTCTCGTCGTGTAAGCAGCCCCTGGCAGTGGCGAGTAATTGGTACCTGAAAACGCTCGTTTTCGTGCTCATGCCTCTAAATCAACGTAGCGCGCGGGCGATGTAACATTTGGACCAAACTTTTAACCAAGGCCGATATTGCATCCCGCAAAAAAAGTCCGTAATTTGCTGTATTTATTTCATCCGTTCTTTTCTCTAAATGGCTGATACTTTATTACTACTACTTAAATCAATTATTAATACTTGTTTTTGGGTTATTACTTGGTTTGTAAGAGCGCTGCTCCTCGTGCTGCTCATGCCTCTCCTAGTAGTCGCTCAAAGCATCGATTTGGCGGTGAGTATGCCTGCCACACCGGGGGCAGGCCCTAGCCCCGCTGGCTATAGCTATACGGGCCGGATAATCACGGATGCCACCGGCAACCAGTACGTTACAGGCAGTCTAAATGGCATTCTGAACTTCGGTGTTGCTACTATCGATGCCAGCAAGGGCGAATACGTATATATTGCTAAGAGGTCGCCTGCTGGTGCCTGGTTGTGGGCCGTGCCCATCCGAACCGTAGGCAATGGCAACGCTTACCCGACCGAATTAATTAGCGATGGCCATGGCCATCTGTTAGTAACGGGCCGCTTCTATAGTCCTGGGCTTGCCTTGGGCCGTTTTTCCCTCACCAATACAACCGCCACCTCGACCTCCTGCGACATTTTCGTAGCCATGCTCGACACAGATGGCAATTGGCAGTGGGCTACCCAGGCTGGGGGAACTGAGGACGATTACTCATGCGGAATAGCAGTGGCCCGTAACGGGGCCGTTACCATTGCCGGGGTCTACAGCCGCCCCGGGGCTACATTCGGAACTACGTCGCTGCCTGTCAGCTACCCGGCGGCCCACGATGTGTTTGTGGCCCAGCTTAGTCCCACCGGCCAGTGGAACTGGGTTGTGCGTGGTGGCGGGGCCCCAGGTAGCCTCGTTCTCAGTAGTTTGGCCCTTGATAGCCAAGATAACGCCTACATTGCAGGCTCCTACAGTGACAATCTCCAGCTGGGCTCTCTCACCATTCCTAACGCCAACCGGATATACCCCGATATCTTCATTGCCCAAATCAGCCCAACCGGCACCTGGCTCCGGGCCAACCACGCTGGTGGAGTCTGGTCCGAAAACAGCGGCGGCATTGCCCTCGATGGCCAAGACAATGTTTATCTCACGGGCACGTTCGAGAGTGGAACGGCGCCATTTGGTTCGTCTACCATCATCAATACCAACCCTAGTGGAGCCGGGCGCGAAATTTTCGTAGCCAAGCTAGGCGCTGATAATCAGTGGAAATGGGCCGCCAGCGGCGGTGGCGCCCAAGATGACAATGGCGGGGCCATTGCGGTCGATACTAATGCCAATGTTTACGTTAACGGCACCTTTTTTAGTGCGGTGTGTACCTTCGGTACGTTTCAGCTTACCAGCGCCAATAACTTCTCCACGGATATGTACACGGCCAAGCTAGACGGCCGCAACGGCCAATGGCAGTGGGCCATTCGCGAAGGGGGAACCGATACTGATACGCCAAGTGGGCTAACGTGCAACGACGATGGCACAGTCTACTTCGGTGGGGGCTTTCAAAGTAATCCAGCAGCATTTGGTCCATTTAGCCTTGCTACCACCCCGTATTTTGCGAGTGGATTTATTTGCCGCTTACAGTCGCCGACCGTTCGAGTAGTTGGTAGCGAGTTGCTCTGCCAAGGCAGCCAGCTTAGCCTCACGGCGTCGACTGCCGCGACGCCGGTAGCGGTTACAGCCTACCAGTGGAGCACCGGCGCCACTACGCCTACCATCATTGTCTCGCAGCCCGGCACCTATACCGTCACCGCCACTTTTGCCGATGGGCAGCACAGCAGCGCCCGCAAAGTGGTGACCACCATTGCTACCCCTGCAGTGCGCATCGACGGCGATACCGTGCTCTGTCCTAGCGGCGCCCTTTCGCTAGCGGCTATTGCTACTGGCGCTCCTACCTATACCTGGAGTACGGGCGCTACTACGCCCACGCTATCCGTTACGCAACCTGGTACCTATACCGTCACGGTCAGTTATGGCGTGGGATGCGCCGCGACCGCCACGAAAACAGTGCGCGTCCTATCTGCCCGCATCACTGGCCTCACGCAGCTTTGCTCGCCTCAGGGCAGTTCCACCATCCTCACGGCTGTTGCGCCAGGTGCCTCAGCTTTTCGCTGGAATACGGGCGTCACTACAGCTTCCCTCACCGTTCAGCAGCCCGGTACCTACAGCGTCGTAGCCAACTTCCCATCGGGTTGTTCCCTCATCGCCAGCCAGGTAGTAGCCGTAGTCCGTGCCTCTATTCAAGGCGATTCACTGCTTTGCCCCGGTAAGTCCCTGCAGCTTTCGGCGGCGGCTCCCACGGCCACGGGCTACCTCTGGAGCACTGGCGCTACCACGCCCACGGTCACCGTGGCTCAACCTGGCCGCCTATCGGTGGTAGTATCTTACCCCGCCGGCTGCACCAGCCGCGCCCAGGTGCAGGTGCGTACGGCAGTAGCGCTCCCCAGTTTTACGCTTGGCTTGGATACGGTAGCCTGCGAGGGACAACTAGTGGTGCTGCATGGCCCGGTTCCGACTACCGGCCTCACCTATCGGTGGTCCGATGGCTCCTCCGGGTCCACCCTAACCGTGCGTCAATCCGGTACTTATTCGTTGGTAGTCAAGTCCGAATGCGAAGAACGTACTGCCCAGCGCACCGTTTCATTCGCCTCCTGCGTCACTATTCCCAACGTCATTACCCCGAACGGAGATAAGTACAACGAGCTATTTACTATTCAAGGACTGGCCAATTCGAGTTGGAGTCTAAAGCTTTTTGACCGCTGGGGCACGCAGGTTTATCAAACCGCTTCCTACCAAAACGAATGGGGGGCCGACGCGCTGCTAGGAATTTATTATTACATCTTGCAACGGGCAAATCCGGCGCAATCCTATAAAGGATGGGTAGAAGTAATCCGCTGAGAGTAGTACTTCGCATTTAGTTAAGCTTGCTGCTTGGTTCACCACCTGCTCGGGTTCACCAGGAAGATGGTCTAACTAAAGTGGGTGTTGTTAAACAACTATGGCAAAACATCCGACTCAGCGGCGCACCCCATGATTTTTTCAATTAGCATGCTGGTTGACAACATGGCGCCTAATGATATTTATAATAATATATCTATAATATTCGTTTTTACCAACATCTTTCGATGTCTTTAAGGGGCGTGTAAAACTATCATCCCTCCCTATTCTTACGACGCATTCGTGCCTTATCAGCAACAGATAAGCTATTTGACTTCCGAGTCGGAAGTTTTCCTCACTTTGTTTAACAACATCCAACTTGGGTTTGCTAGTAAATGAGTAAAAGAAACTACCCATTTCACTGGAAATGGCTTTGGCAGCTACTGCTGCTAGTCGGGGTGATAGGCCGCAGTTCGGTGGCGCTGGCGCAGGCCTCTCGCGACACCGCCTCGTTTACGCTCAGCAATGCGAAGCTGCAAAACCTGGGCGTTGCCACCGTGGCACAGCCGCGCCGGTTGGTATTGCTAAACGTGACCCACCCTGGCCACGACCAAACACTGGTAGAGCAATACTGGCGCGACGAGCACCTGCGCCCGCGCCGGCAGGCCCACTTTACGCTGCGCGGCAAGCTGGAGCTGGCATCGGCGCAGGGCACGGCCCACTACCTGCTGGTGCAGCTGCTGAGCCGCGACTCGCTAGTATTAGTGACGGTTGATACGCTGGGTCGGGTAGTGGCACAGGCGCGGCAGGCTCTAGCGGTGCGACGCGGATTGTTTGGGGCCAGCGATATTGGGCTGGAAAAAGCTGACGCGTTTATTACCATCGAGCAGCAGCGCGAAAACACCTGCCGCCTGGTATGCCGCTCGGCCAACCTGGCCGTGCGTTGGGAGAAAACGTTTGGCCCCGTTCCCAGTGCTACGCTCACCACTTCGGCGGCCGATAGCACCCACTTGTGGGTAATACTAATGGCGGATTACGATAAGCGGCACCCCTTGAGCACGGCCGTGTGCCTCGACCTGGCTACCGGCCGCGAGCTAGCCCGCGTAGCGCTTACCAACGAGCAGGCCCGCCGCGTGCCAACGGTAGCCGAAATGGGACCAGGCCACAGCTTGCTGGTAGCCGGTCACGCATTCGAGGGGGAAGCGGCGATACTGCGGCGCACAGGCGACCTGTTTTTTCAGCGGTTGGGTCCAGATGGCCAGGTACTAACAGACCAACTCACCGATTTTGAAAAAGAGCCGGAGCTGCACGGCGCGGCGGCAGAGCGCGTGCAGTGGCAGCTGCTCTGGCCACTTGCCCGGGGCGGCGTGCAACTGGTAGGCGAAACGTACACCAGTACGTCGATGGGTGGGGGCATCCTGAAGGGCTCGCTCACGATGGGCCTCGCCGGCCAAACGGTACTGCACCCCAAGGATGTGGTGAGTGTGCAACTGACTGCCAGTGGCCAAGTTGAGCAGCTCCGCATTGTGCCACTGCCCCTTGATAAGGGCGATTTTTCCTATCCGTACTATCGCGAAGGCCGCATTATGGCTCGCATGGCGATGGAGGCCGGGGCTTTCCGCACGCGCGGACTGGCAGATGATAGCACTATGCTGGTACTGCGTAGCCCCCAGCAAGTACAAACCCTCGACCTGCGGAGCGGGCAGCTACATGCCGTGCGCCCCGCCCCCGACAAGGGCCTGGCGGATGTGCTCTACATTGGCGAAGACTTCATTATTATAGCCGAGGCTCGCCTGGCGAAGCATACCTTGCGCCTGCTGCGGGTGCCACTGTCAGCCGCCAGGTAGTAAGCTGGGGCCAATCGGCTGTCGCGCTAGCATTCTTAGCTACGCCGCCACTTGGGGTAGGGGTTTGGTTAGTAACGGCACCCCTCCTAGGGGCAAGTCATTTTATAACTGCTCCTTCAATAAATGACTCACCGCTTGAATTCGGATAAGGCGCGGTAACAGGCCCTTATCGGACCCTATCCCAAAGATGATGGCTGCTTGAATCACTGTTTTGCTGAACGCCCCTACTTTGTTGCTCCATGCTTCAACCAACGATACGCCATTTGATGCTCTACTTCTTGCTGAAGTACTTGCTTTTCTACGCTGGCAACATCGTCTACCAAAGCAGTTACCAGTGGCTGAACCTCTCCACGTTGAAATCAGGGCAAGACGTTTTCTATTGGTTGTGGATGTTCGGCTTTTTGCCCGTGTTAAGCATCCTACTGTTTGTGATGCCGCTCTGGCTCATTCTGCACTTGTCCCGACCCTCTTCATTTAGTTGTGCCTTGGCGTGCTTTGTCGGAGTAGATTATGCTTTTTATGTCTTTTTCAATTCGCGCAACTCCCTGGATGCTTATGGTCTTTATCATGAAATCATTGGCCTGGCAGTGCTTGGCTTTTTATTTCATGGACGTATTCGGGCCATTTTTTCCAACACAGCCCAAGCCAGTTCTGGCCCATAGAAACTCCCTCCCTTTGCTAGAACGACCGTTTAAATAGACGCCAAAACGCTCGCAATTATGCCTCTTGCAGGATTCGCTCTAGCACCTGCAATTTCGCATGATACTCTTTTACATGCGTCGTTGGCATAACGCTGTCCGTTAGCTTGCTCCATGTGGTCAACCGCTCGATGGCACGCTGAATGAACCGTTTGCAATCGGGGTCAATGCGGCCTTCGTCGACTAGTTGAGCAAAGCCCGTAGCTATGACCGAGGTATCCAGCGTGTAGATGTACTGCACGTCATCGAAGTCTTTATCGGCTATCTGTGCCGCGATTTTGCTTTCGGAAAGAAGGGAATCGTTGTACTCTTCCACCTCCATCTCCCCCACGCTTTCAATCGTCCAAACCAAACAGTCCACGGCCGGCATCGTGGGGTTCTCTTTGCGCCACTCTCGGAACTCACTTAACGCTGTGTCTCCTTCGTCAGACCCGAAAGGGCCCAATTCATCCACGCAATCCCAAAAAAAGTCCTCTGGGGCTAATTCAAGCGCTCTAGGATGCGCATGTTCCCTATCAATGCCATATGGTTCTTCCTCTTCTTCCATCATTTCGTGCGTTACCAATTTTAAATAGAGTTACTATGAGCTGGTTATCAGAGCATTACAGGAATTAAGTAATTCCAGATTATTGCGCCTATTTTACATTTCCGCTATTTCAGTACGGCTGAGCCCTTTCTGAGCACTTTTTAGCGTCTTATAGTGGCTGTATTATTTCAGCCCAAATGCTTACTCAATTAAGCTTAGGTTGCATATGCCTGATTTTCAAGCGATAGTAACTCTATTGGCTAAACATACCCTCCTTTCAGTGAACGGCAGGAATCAGTTCGACATCTGGTGGCCAATCTGCCTCTGCAGTTTAAGAAACCCGTCTACGATTCACTGTTCCCGAAATAGGCCGAAGGGAGGCGTTTCGGGAACGCGAAACCAGACGCCTTCCCGGGCCTAGGCAAACAGGATTTAGGGGGCAGTGGGGAAGTGCAAATCCTCCCACCTTCTTCTTGGATTTATCCCTTCACATAAGATTAGTTATAAACCCGACCTTGGAAAAGTGGCGGTTTTGGTCTCCCGGCGCGTACTACTGCTGGCGTGGTACTTTATCGCGACGAGGCTTTAATTCGGGTACTGCGTTCGGACTAGCAGTGTGGCGTGGGCTTCACGCTCGCGCTGCCGGTGACGCACGAGTGGCCGCTGCCGCCTTTAGACTAGTAGGCACACGGGGGCGGTAAGAGCTTCAGCAGATGCCAACCGGGCTGAGGCGGGCCGGTTAGGGGGCAAAACCTACTCGTTAGCGAATACCTATCCTGCTTTTCTCTGGCAGCCCCCGCCAGCCCCCTTAGTGGCCTAGGTTAAAAGTTTGGTCCACATGTTACCTGGCCCTGGGCACCACGTTAATTGCTAGGCATGAAGCCTAAAAACGGGCGCGGCTGTTGCAGCATTCCCTCTTCGCCCCAGGCGATAGCAGGAGGGGCCACTTTAGTGCCGCAAACCGTGAAAAGGGTACCTTCTGCCGGTCTCTGCGCTTGGTGCGCCCGCTTATCAAGCAGCTGTAAGGGTTCTGCCACAGCCACGGGCGTTTTTGGGTACTGGCTACCCCCTGCCTCCCGGTGGCAGCTCCTATGAGGAAAGGCGGCAGCCGAAACCCCTAGCGGCAAGCAAAGTAGCCGATAAGCACTTCGGGTGGCTTTCCGGCACGCTACTGCTGGTGGCCAGGCCAGCTAGGTAACAGCCGTCCCAACCTGTTAACCGAGGCCCCCTATTCGGGCGCCATGCCCAGGACCGCGACCCGCAGGATACGGCGACGCGTCTAGCGGCAGAACCACCGGCGCCCCTTACGGGCCAGCTGGTAGCGGTGGCGCAACCTCGGGTTATCGTGCTGCCGGGTAGCACTGGTTGCGGGCAAGTAAAGGCAGTGGACCCCCGCTACAAAGTCCGTGGGGAGCCGTTACCGCCTGACCGAGACTACGACCTCCTCCGGCGCGAAACACCGGCGGGGGTTCAACCCTTTGCAGCCACGGGGCAGGACCGCGAGCCGCGGCAGCAGTAGCTGGCGCGGGGAGTTGGGTGGGGCTACTCGGCCAAAGCCGCTGTTTTTGCAGCGCAGGGGCCGCGGTGTAGCTGGGAGGCGCAGGTGGCGGGCAGGTAGCGAGGCGAGGAAATAAAAATAATCCGTCATAAAGTTTTGTGCCCCGCGAGTTTTGGGCATGGAAAATCAAGTTGACGTTCGGCGGGCCCCCGAGGAACCCGAACGCTGCGCCCTAGTGGCGAAATCGAGTAAGCTCCCATGTGATGCCCTCGCGTTGGCGGGGTGTCAGTTTTACTGCCCGCCCGAGGCTCAAACAGTGCATTGGCCCGGTTTCCGGCGCCCAACATCCCCTACTTATCACTTTTTAAACCTGTTTCACGCATGATGATCCCTGCTCGAAAATGCCCCACTTGCCGAGCGGCCGTCGAAGGCCCGCCGACTAAACTATTTTGTAACCAGGCGTGTAAAGGCCGATATGCCCACCGCTCCGCGCTCGCTGAGCCCGCTGGCAGTGGCCTGGATTCTGCCGCGTCGGGGCCCGTCGCGCCCCCCCGGGATGCCCGCGGGCAGGAGTCCCCCGCTGCGGGGGATGACGAACGGGAGGCGGTCGAAGCGCAGGTGCGACAAGACCAAGCGCAAGCCACCCGCTTACACGCGCGGTTCTGCGCGCTTGTCAAAAAGGTGCTGGATGATGCGGGCCGCGACGTGCCAGCTAAGCGCCTGCTGAGCTTGCGGCGAGAAGCCAACTCGCTGCTCAGGGCGTACACGGTACATCCGCTGCGCAAGCGGCCCGACACGCAGATCAAGTGTCGGCTTCAAGCGCTGTACTGCATCTACGACGCCGTGCACGAAGCTATGGCGGAAATGAATGGCAGACTGATTTGGCGAAGCGATATCGGCTCCTTTGAAGTCAGCAAGAAATGGCGGAAGCACATGCGCGAATTGCTGCCATCCGACTAGAGCGAAGGTAGGGGCAGGAGCGGTAACCACTTGCGGGTAGGCTCGCGTGCGTGGGGGGTGCTCCTTTCCCTACCTAAGCCCTCGTGCTAGTGGCCCGGCGAGGGCCTTGGGTCACAAGGCAAGGGATGAACTGCTGCGTAGGCGCTTTCTGACAGGAGTAGCTGCGCGAGTACCCTCGGTGGCACAGAAACTATTGGCCAGGAGACTAGGGGCAAGTTGGCCTCTTAAAAAAGGGCTTTTAAAGGAGCTCTGGGCGGTTTTTTGGCAGCCCGAGCTTGGTTATCCTTACCGGCTCTTAGGCGCTGCTTGGGCCTCCACGCCTACTTGTGCACGTAACTACCTGCTCAGTAAGCAGCACAAACTAGTCGCCTTGTCAGGAGTCTATGGGGCCGGCCGATGGGGGCTGTTTCCTGCTGGCGCTACCTCCTCTGCTACAGCGTAAGGGAGATAAATGCTCGAAAAAGAGGTTAAAATACTGATTTACAATAAGTTATTCTAATAATACAACGAAATCAACGCTAAATTTCGGCTGTTTATCAATCAACTCTGATCGTGTTTGATCGAAAATCATCCGCTATTTTGACGCTTTTCCTCGACTCATGACCTATCATAAACGCGAAGCCAAAAAGCGCAAGTGCGCGCACTGTGGCGACAAATTCCTCTCGAATCATAAGAGTCGGATCTACTGCTCGCAATCGTGCAATACGCTCGCCTGGCGGGCACGGCGGGCACTAGAAGGGGAAACGGATCCCCAGCCAGCGGTCGCCGGCCAGCCGGCGCTCGCTTTCTCGGCCCGTAACGTGGGGCTGCTCACGCTGAGCAGCGCCTTGGGCACACTCGTGGCGCAGCTGGGCACCTCCCTAACCCAGCAGGTGCTCTACGCGGGCACGCCGCTCGACTTACTGCGGGCTGAACTGCGCGCGGGCTTGGCCCAGCTCGGCGTGCCGCCCGGGGTCGACTCCCCCGCCGGGCCGGGTGGCGGGGCCCTGGCTGGCGCCCCTGCGCAAGTCGCTCCCCCGGCGCCACGGGCTGCGGCGCTGAGTCCAGCACAAGAGGCGGCCCTGGGGCAGATATTAGCAGCGCCGCTCGCCGACCCGGACCAGCTAGCCGCCCAATTCGCGGCCCTCGACCACCTGTTGCAGCAGCCCTGGCCCGCCACCCCGGAGCCCTAAAGCGCACTGGGGCTGCAGGCCTCGACCGGTAATAAGCTCCAGATGCATTATTATCTGGCCCTTATTGGATGGTTTTCAAGAGGGCGTTTCCAGCGCGTAGAGGTGCTTTTTTCTGACATTTCTGGCCGACCCTCATTGGAGCACAATCATTGTTGGTTTCAATCTGTCTTCAAGTCGGAGTAGCTCAGCAAGGGGAGCCGGGCAGCGGGCGAACGTGCGGCACAGCGGTTTCAACCCGTCTTCTAATCGGAGTAGCTCAAGAGAGTATTGTTGGCCTTGGTTAAAAGTTTGGTCCAAAGGTTAATTGGCGAGTTTATCAACCGCCTCTTTTTACACGAGAACAGATACTGGCAGTTCATTCTCGCAGTAGAGAACCTGCATTTAGCGCATTCAGGAGGCTATTTGCGGAGTTGAAGTACAGTTTTCCCACCGCGCAGGCGGAGTTAATTGTACTTTGATTGCTGAACAAGTTTTCTGAACCAAATTAGCGTGATTCCTCCTCAGGTCGCTCCGTACTGGATGTGGAAGTAAGTTGTTCAGTAAAACGGAGGTTTCACGGAACAAGTAGCCCTGATTAGCCTCTGAATGCAGCATTTCGTCTTGGTTAAAAGTGTAGTCCAAAAATCGCATTTGGAATAGCTTCCCATCGGTCGGCGAATAGCGCCCTTGAATGCGGAGAGCGTCCTCCCACTAACGTCTCGGCGGTGCTAGTACCCTGCTGCGCCTGGCGGCTGCCATTCTGCTTTTAATACGGACATCACAATTTTATCGTGAAACACGCCTTGCCGACAAGCAGCCTGTCGTAGACGCCCTTCCACGACAAAGCCAGCTTTCGTATAGGCTTTCAAACCGCCCGTGTTCGATTCGGAAACCGTGAGCATAATCCGATTGAGGTGGTGGCTGGTGAAGGCGATGTGCACGATTTGCTTCGTTACGGCCGTACCCACGCCCTTCCCCCACGATGCTTTCTCGCCGATAAAGAGGAAGTATTCGCCCGATTGATTCGTTACGGAAATACCCGAGAGGCCGGCATAGCCAATCAACGCGTTGGTTTCCTCCAAATAGATACCTAAGTTCAGGGTGTTCGCCTGCTGTAAGGTGGCCGCAAACCACTGGTCAATCTGCTCCGTGGTCTTCATGCTTTGGAAGGCCGAGAGCGAATACTCAATGACTTCAGGGTCGCGGAGCCACGTGTAAAAGTGCGCAACGTGTTCCGGTTGCAAAGGAGCGAGCTTCACCATGGCCCTGTTCTATCAATTACTTGCCGTGGAGTAGGCAGGCGCTAAAAGTAAGCATGGTATAAACCCAAATTTGACTCTCGGACCAAAGAACCAATTTTATCGTGTGGCTGCCATGTTTGACAGCTGCTCACTTAACTTCTGTACCAAACTTTTAACCAAGGCCATTGTTCTAGGTCGGAGTTTTCCTTGCGGAGTAGGTTTCAATCCGTCTGCACATCCTAGGGCTGGCTGCTAGTGCGTCAGTGACACACAGATGGTTTCAATCCGTCTTCACGTCGTAATAGCTCAAGAGCCGCGACTTCTTTCTCTGGTGCCGCGCTATAGGCATGTTTCAATCCGTCTTCACGTCGAAATAGCTCAAGAACAGTAGGCCCGCTCTTCCAACTCGCGCAGCTGGGTTGCGTTTCAATCCGTCTTCACGTCGGAATAGCTTAAAAGCCGCGCCACGGCCGTCGAGGTGTCGGTGCGCGATGAGTTTCAATCCGTCTTCAAGTCGGAATAGCTCAAGAGCCTGGGTATTCCCACCTGGTTCTACCAGCTCCACAAGTTTCAATCCGTCTTCACGTCGGAATAGCGGCCTTGGTTAAAAGTTTGGTCCAAAAGTCGCATTCGGCTTAGATGTAGGCCTGAGAAATGGCCAAGGAGGCACGAAAACGGCCGTTTTTGGGTACCAGCGAGCTTATCGTTAGCTCAGGCCCTCACCTGGCAAAAAAGCGGTACCCGAAACAGGTTTACCTAATCAAAGTACCGTTTAGGCGCTCCTAATGGCTTTCCGGTACACCATTCGAGTCTGGTAGCTGTCAAATGCGACTTTTGGACCAAACTTTTAACCAAGGCCAATAGCTCAAGAGCAACCGCCTCGACATTTGCTATAACCAGGTGTTTGATAAGTTTCAATCCGTCTTCACGTCGGAGTAGCTCAGCAAGCCTGGACGTGCGCAAGGACAAAGCACCACACACCGAATTTCAATCCGTTTTCACGTCGGAGTAGCTCAGCAAGTCGCTCCCAAATTCCCATCACCTCCATAGATAGTGGGTTTCAATCCGTTTTCACGTCGGAGTAGCTCAGCAAGATTATTTCACCTTACCCCCTTTTATATGGGTCTCCTGTTTCAATCCGTTTTCACGTCGGAGTAGCTCAGCAAGGAGGGTACCCAGGGGTTTTTCTGGCTCAGGTTGACCGGTTTCAATCCGTTTTCACGTCGGAGTAGCTCAGCAAGTCGTGGAGCAGTTCGCCGCCTGGCTGGCGCGCCGCGTTTCAATCCGTTTTCACATCGGAGTAGCTCAGCAAGTTTGTCCAGGTAGGTGCCGCCAGAGTAGGGAATGGGTTTCAATCCGTTTTCACATCGGAGTAGCTCAGCAAGGCCGCGCAATGGGCCTCAACCGCAAGCCCGACCTGGGTTTCAATCCGTTTTCACATCGGAGTAGCTCAGCAAGGTCGAGTCCGGCGCTGCTGCGGTCTTGGTCAACATATTCGTTTCAATCCGTTTTCACATCGGAGTAGCTCAGCAAGAAGAGGAGATTTTGGCTGAAATCAACTCGTGGGGCGGTTTCAATCCGTTTTCACATCGGAGTAGCTCAGCAAGCTTGCGCGAACCCGCCGCCGGTACCACGCGCCGGAGTTTCAATCCGTTTTCACATCGGAGTAGCTCAGCAAGACCGCACCATTAGCTACAAGGGTGTTCGGGCGGCGTTTCAATCCGTTTTCACATCGGAGTAGCTCAGCAAGTTAGACAGCCCGTGCCGCCGCTGCCTTCCTAGCTCCGTTTCAATCCGTTTTCACATCGGAGTAGCTCAGCAAGCTGAATAATGGCCAGCAGTTGGTGGCCAATTATGGCCAGTTTCAATCCGTTTTCACATCGGAGTAGCTCAGCAAGTCGCGCATGAAGCTTACGTCCGCAATCGCCCGCCTGTTTCAATCCGTTTTCACATCGGAGTAGCTCAGCAAGGGCCAGCTCGGCACCGTTTGCGCGAAGCGACGTTGGTTTCAATCCGTTTTCACATCGGAGTAGCTCAGCAAGGCCATGACGGCCGCCAAGGTAGAGGGCATCCTCTAGTTTCAATCCGTTTTCACATCGGAGTAGCTCAGCAAGTCCCGTGATTGCCGCTTGCATTCAGCAGCGCGGCTAGTTTCAATCCGTTTTCACATCGGAGTAGCTCAGCAAGGGCCCTGCTGGCTGGCTACCAGCTGGCCGGCTACGTGGTTTCAATCCGTTTTCACATCGGAGTAGCTCAGCAAGGGCGAACGCGAAGGCCAGCTAGTGCCCACCGTAGGTTTCAATCCGTTTTCACATCGGAGTAGCTCAGCAAGCACTGGCAGCCGCTGCCAATGCCGCCAGAAGACACGTTTCAATCCGTTTTCACATCGGAGTAGCTCAGCAAGAGCGGGAGGCGGGTGGGTCAGGCATTGCGGCGCGCCAGTTTCAATCCGTTTTCACATCGGAGTAGCTCAGCAAGGGAGATGGGCTTTTGGGCGGGGCAAATCGCCGGCAGGTTTCAATCCGTTTTCACATCGGAGTAGCTCAGCAAGCTACCGCTACTATCAGGTTTGTGGGGGCGTTTTTCAGTTTCAATCCGTTTTCACATCGGAGTAGCTCAGCAAGTTCGCGTGTCGAATGTAGGAATTAATTGTTGAAAAGTTTCAATCCGTTTTCACATCGGAGTAGCTCAGCAAGAACGCTCACCGGTTGCCGCATCACGCACGCCCAGCCAGTTTCAATCCGTTTTCACATCGGAGTAGCTCAGCAAGTCCTTCCGGTATGCGGACTACGGCGTACTCCGCCGGTTTCAATCCGTTTTCACATCGGAGTAGCTCAGCAAGAGCGCTTAACGAAATCGGAGATAACCTTGTCGGTCAGTTTCAATCCGTTTTCACATCGGAGTAGCTCAGCAAGCAGGTAAGCCAGGCGCCACGTAACGTTACCTACCAGTTTCAATCCGTTTTCACATCGGAGTAGCTCAGCAAGAGCGGGTCGGTGGCCCCGCCCCGGCTGCCGTGGTCAGTTTCAATCCGTTTTCACATCGGAGTAGCTCAGCAAGTGCAAGGGCGGCCGGGCAGTGGTTAGCTCCGGCTCAGTTTCAATCCGTTTTCACATCGGAGTAGCTCAGCAAGTCAAGTTGGCTTTTCAAGGCGTTATTTTCTTTTTGGTTTCAATCCGTTTTCACATCGGAGTAGCTCAGCAAGAGGTCCCAGTTGCTGGCCAGGAAAGTGCTACCGGCTGGTTTCAATCCGTTTTCACATCGGAGTAGCTCAGCAAGTCGGGCGCGCATAGCCAAGGCGTACCATCAGGGTCGTTTCAATCCGTTTTCACATCGGAGTAGCTCAGCAAGTCCCGTTCCTGCCACCCGTCCCCCGTCCCCGCTTCGGTTTCAATCCGTTTTCACATCGGAGTAGCTCAGCAAGTCTACGGAGCCTACCGACTACGCCGTGTGTGGTAGTTTCAATCCGTTTTCACATCGGAGTAGCTCAGCAAGGGCATGGCAATGGTGGCCGTGGTGCCCATCAGTCCGGTTTCAATCCGTTTTCACATCGGAGTAGCTCAGCAAGAGGAGTTTCGCCTTGACCGGGCCACGGGCCGCGTTATCTGGTTTCAATCCGTTTTCACATCGGAGTAGCTCAGCAAGTCCCGAGTCGCAGTACGAGCTTGACCCGATTGCCCACGTTTCAATCCGTTTTCACATCGGAGTAGCTCAGCAAGCGGGTCGTTGGGCCTGTTTAAGCAAGGACCGATACGGTTTCAATCCGTTTTCACATCGGAGTAGCTCAGCAAGGGTGTACCGCGACAAGGACGGGGAGGCGCGGGCTATGTTTCAATCCGTTTTCACATCGGAGTAGCTCAGCAAGCCGTCAATTTAGATAACTTGCTGATAGGCTGTAAGATGCCAGTATAGTTCATCGTCCTAAAATTGCTCATACAAGTTGTCAAAGAACTAATAAAGGGCTGGTTAAGCAGCGCTTTCCGGAAGCGCAAAAAGCATCATACTAGTTCATTACCTTGCCAAAATAAACGCAGCCTGATAAGTTGCTACCCGGAAGCCCCACCCAGTTACCGCGTACAGATTTTGCGGTACGTGCAAGTTACACAGCGGCTTTTGTATTTTGTAGCTTTCGGATACAGGTTCTGCTCGATGATGTCCTGGACGGCGGCGGCGATGCGCTTCACGTCGTCCACGTTGGCCGGGGTAATGGGCACTTCCACCACCTTGCACTGGCTGCGCGTGTACACCAGGAAACCCCGCGTAACCGGCAGCCCGAACGTTTCGCTAATCAGCCAGGCGTAGCAGTAGAGCTGCGTCTGATAGGTGGTATAGACCGTGTCCTTCCACTCGGCAAACTTGTAATCCAGCGGGGCCAGCGTGCCATCGGCCAGTTGCAGCACCTCATCTACCCGGCCTCGCAGCACGTCGTTGGTCAGGTATTGGTCCAGGTATTTGCCGCTCACGCCCAACTGGCGGCGCAGGTACTCCTTGTTGCGCTCCAGCTTCTGGTCGTGCAGGTGGCGGCCGCGCAGCACCTTGTAGTCTTTATCCTCCTGCTGCGGCACCCGCAGCACATACTCAAAATACGTGAAGCGTGGGCAGTACAGGTACTCAATCAGGTGCGAGGGCGTGAGCGACATGGCGCGGCGGGCGAAGAGGGATTGTTAGAAAAACAAGGCCTGCACGTCATCGGAAACCAGCGCCTTGTCAAACGCCTGTCCCAGCAAAACGGTCTGTTGCAGCTCACTTTTGTTCATGGGAAAGAGGTACACCTTGTCCACCTTTTCGTCAATCAGCGCTTCGAGTTGCAGCGTGAGAGTGTCTTTCTGATTAGGGGTCAGCGTGCCCAGGAAGCACGAAAACTGCACCCGGTACAGCCCCGCCAGCAGGCAGGCTTTAGCGGCCTTGCTACGGGCGCGGTCGTTTTTGATGTCGTAGAGCACCCAGGCCAGCATGGTTCAGGTCGTTTCGGGCAGCGGCGCCCGGCCGATGAGGGCATTGGCAAACTGGTGGGCATCGGCCTGCAAGGCCACGCCGCGCAGCAGGTTGCGGCCCCGGTGCCGGATGCTATCGGCATCGAGAAAGCGGCCGAACGTCTCCACCAGCAGGGCCTTGCCCTCGGCGTTGAGCGTCACCCCCTGGGCCAGCGGGTCGGTGTGGGCCTGGTTGACCTTCTTGGCCGAAAATAGCCGGAACACCGTTTCGTCGGCCCAGGCCCGGTACGGCTCGATGAAGTCGAAGACCATGCTGAGCTGGTTGTAGTCGTCGCGGTGGAGAAAGCCCAGGTACGGGTCCACGCCGGCCACCATCAGGGCCTTTTCCACCCGGCTGTAGAGGATGCCGTAGGCGTAGTTGAGGAAGGCGTTGAAGGCATCGACCGCCGGCCGGCGGCTCCGGCCGGCAAAGCGGTAGTCCGCCGGCAGCACGTAGCTCAGCGTCTCGAAGTATAGGCGGCCAGCCGTGCCTTCCAGGCCGCGCAGCGTATCGGCCACGGCCGCCACGGTCGGCGCGTCCTGGCGCTGGATGGAGGCGGCCAGCGCTTCGATGCGGGTGAGCTTATCCGTCAGGAAGTCGGCGTGCTGGGGCCGGTGCTTTTTCAGGTCTTTAATGAAGTCCGCCTGGTTGCCCAGCTTCGCCCCCAGCCAGCTCTTCACCCAGCGCAGGCCCTCGGCCACGAGACTGGCTTCGAGCTGAGCCTTGCGGATTTTGGTGGTGCTGCCCAGCTTGCTGTGCCAGATACGGGCAATGGGGTCGCCGTCGTGCTCCACGAAGAGCAGGTCCACGTTGTGCTGCATGGCTAACCGGATAGCATCGGTGCTGAGCGCCGAGCCGGTCGTCATCACGATGCCCGTCACCTTGTGGGCCGCGAACTGCTTTTTCTCCACCACGCCTTGCTCGTTCTTCTGCCGAATCTCGAACGTCTCGTCCTTGACGTGCACGTAAGTACCGTAAGTGTTGATGTGCAGGTGCATGGGGAGGGTGAGTTTTTAGCTGTGAGCTGAATTGACCGCCTAAATTGGTATGTAAGCGCACTGCGAGACGCTGCGTATTTAACCCTGCGGGACCCTGCGCGAAATAGTCAGCTTAGCCATCCACTAATGCCACTGCTCCAAACCCCCGCGCCACCGACTTGCCTAGCCCCAGCCCGTCGGGCAGCGCTACGTTGGCTATAAACTCGCCGCCGAAGCCCAGCATGGGCTGGTTTTTGAACTGCGTAATCACCGGCTCGCCCAGGGCCAGGTGCAGCAGCAGGCGCGGCATCGCGGGCGCGTAGGCATCGGCGGCTTTCAGCAAGGCCAGCACGTTATTGGTCAGGATGCGCGTGAGCTGCGCCCGCCGCCCGGCCGGGTCCAACTGCTGGTATTCGCGGTGATTGTCCTGGTTGAGCGGCATCCAGCGCGTGGCGAAGCGGTAGCGGTGCAGCATGTCGCTCGGCCCAATGGTGGCCGGCCCGTGCGCAATGTGCTTGGCCAGCACCGGGTAGCGCCGTCCTTCCAAATCCAACTCCCGGATTTGGAGAAACAACTGCACCAGCAGCCCCGCGCCTTCGCCCAGGCCCATCAGCGTGGGCACCCCATCCAGTACCTTGTACTGCACCAGCGGGTACTGCTGCCGGTAGGTGCCATCCTCGTAGTGATTGTGCAGCAGCGGCGAATGTTCCCGGAAAAGCGCCCCGAAGTAGCCCCGCAGCTTGTGCGCGTCGCGCGGCTGGAGGTGGATTTCGGGGAAGGTGATGGTAGTCAAGGGCAAGCTGGTGTTCATACACAGATAGTTACCGGGTATTTTTCCTTAAACAGTACCCCTTTCTCCGACGAGTAGGCCACATCGCAATAAACAAAGCCCGTTTCCCGGCCGCGGTCGTCTCGTTCAGCTTCTGCTCCCCGCTCTTTTGCCTGCCATTTCCTAATAGGTACTTCATACTTAGCCTTGAGATGTTTAGGCAGGTGCTGGCAGCAGGATTTGAACAATAGCGGAATAATGTTGACAGAATCCATTCCCTCACGAGTGTAAGCCGATTCCTCTTTCCGGGCATCCACATCCATCACAAAGCTATACCTCGCCTGCACGTCCTGGTAAGCCGTTTTGCCTTGCAAATAGGAAGTGTCTTCTTCCACGTTCCAATCCTTGTAAACCGCATCTACCAGTGTCAGCAACTCCGCTTCGGACAGGCGTTGGCCAGATTTTTCCGTGAGTAGGTCAAACGTGTTTTTGAGCGTTGCCGGTGGGGCGTTCTTATACACAAACTGCTCAGAAACAGGCAGAGCCGGAAAAACGACGACCTGCGTATTTTGCTTTTGGCGGTTACGGTTTACCCGACCGGCCCGTTGGATAAGCGCATCCATTGGCGCATTCTCGGTAAACAGCAAATCGTAGTCAATATCCAGTGACACCTCCACTACCTGCGTGGCAATCAATAAGAAGCCGCTAGCTGAAGGCTCTTTTTCCCGGTCGAGGATACGGGCCTCCTTCTCAAAACGGTCTTTGACAATAAACTTAGAATGATAGCAAAGCGGGTCGTAATCCTGGTACTGTTCGTACAGCCGAATGGCCTCATTAACCGTATTTACCACCAGCAAGACCTTCGCGCCAGCGTCCAGCCGTTTGCTGATTTCCGGCCGTAGCTCATCCACTGTTTTAGTGGTTGTTCGGAAAATATTTCGGCGCTCGTTCAGCAAGGTATTTTCGGTAATTTCAACCGTAGCCGCCCCGAGGGTTTTTGCTAATAATTGCTTGAGCTGCTTCGGCATAGTTGCCGTCATCACGTAAAACTGCGTCTGGAAACTGGCCCGCAAGTACTCGATGCTGGCAATAAGCAAACCCAGCGTGTAAGGGGCATAGGCGTGCACTTCGTCAATAATCACTTTGGCCCGCAACAGGTGAAACGTTTTCAACTCCCAGCTCCCCAGGTTGAAACCCTGCGTAAGCAGCTGGTCCACCGTACAAACCGAAACGGGTTTGAAGAACGTCGATTCGCGCAGGTAATTGAAGTCAGAATAATGCTCGTCCAAATCCTGGCGAAATAGCACCGCCGACGAATGGACTACGGCGGTGTAGTCCTCTGGCTTTGCAGGCACTTCTGTTTCACAGGCTCCGAAATAGCCATTTAGCCGCCTGTATAAGGCATTGGCCGTGACCCGCGTGGGCAACAAGTACACGATTTTCTCGAAGCCTTCCCGCAGCGAAGCCCAGAGCAATGCGGCTTCGGTTTTGCCGCTGCCCGTTGGGGCCACGGCCAGCACGTTGGCATTCACCAAACTGTAGTATTGGAAAGGGCGAAACTGAAACTGGGAACGTTGTTCCACCGTGCGTTTCCCTTCTTCCACCAACTTGGTAAAAACGCTGTTCTCCAGCTGCTCCGGCGTAAAAATCAGTTGCCTTTCCAGTTGCCGGTGGCCCGAAGCGGTCCAGTCCGAGATATTCAGAATGGCCTTGTGCAGAATGTAGGTTTTGCGATACTCGGCGGTAATTTCTTTTAGCAGAACCGGCTTGATACCCTTGGCAAATACCTGATAGAGGTGCTTTTGGTAATTTCCCTGCTTAACCAGTTTCGTCGCCGTCGGCCATTGTTCCCAAAAGTCAGTTGGTACTACAAATTGCGCTTGCAGACGCACTTGGGCGTACTCCGTGAAAGCAGCCAAGTCTTGGCTTTTAATGCTCCATTCTTTATCCGGGCTGCCTTTTGCATCATCAAAAAGATTGTCAGTAAACGCTTTGTGATGCGTAAAAACCGCCAGTAGTGGGGCCGGATTCTTTAGCAGCGCTTTATCTCGGCAAGCGGTATGGAAAAACATAAAAACGCCCGAAACCACTTCGTGCCGGATGTGCCGCTTTTCAAACAAGGGCCGTTGTCCGTTCAAACTACGCTGCATTCCTTCCTGAAAATTCTCGGTTGCTTTCCCCAAATCGTGAAACAGCGCCGCCACGAATGAGTCAAACCAGAAGGCTTCATCCTGTTGCAGGGCAGTTCCGTAGCGGGCGCGCACTTCCGCCCAGGCGGCTAATACCAAATCGGTATGGCGGCCCAGCCACTCCGGTTTTTGTTCAACTCTCGTGAGTTCGGTTTTGGCCAGCAGGTGTTCTAGGTATTCGCGCATGGGACCAGCTTACAGGTCGAATAGGGGAATGAAAGTGCCGTCGGCGGCCGTAACGCCTTCCAGCGCCAAGCCTTCAAACTGGAGTTTGGGGCCAACGAATGAAAACACTTGGCGCTTTACCACGCGCCGGATGCCATAGTCCGATTCATACTCAAAGCGCACGGGCAGGGGGTAGGCCACCGGGTCGGCGCTGGAAAGATTCAGCGAAAAGCTACCACCCGTTGCCACGGCCTGGTCCAGCACGTATTGCACGATATCGCCGGCAACCAAGGAGTTGGCCGTGCTGGCCTGGGTGCTGATGACTTCCGTGAGCTGAATGCGCGGGCTTTCCACGCATACCAGCGAATCGCTGGCCCCCATTGTGAGGGCGTAGTGCGGAGCCTGAAAGGCCATATGCAACTGCTCTACGGCCAAGTGGTTATCGCTGCCAAAGGCCAGCCACCAGCGGTTTTGAAAGTAGATTTCGCGCTTGATAATGCTCCGGCCGCCAAACGTGTCGTATTTCCATAAATCGGTGGCCATGCCCGCCGACGTGCCGCATACGCCCGCCCGAAAAGGCGTAGCGTCAAAAAAATCCTGTGCGGCTTTAGCGCTGAAGCCCAGCGCTGCCCCCGCCAGCCCGATGAGCGTAGTGGGCGGTGGGAGTGGAAACGACTTGTGGAAGTTTTGAAACTCCGGGTTCCGAAAAGAGGCGGTGACGGACCGCAGCGGCAGCAAAACGACCAGCATAACAGTAACTAAATGCCGTAAAAGGTTTTCACCCAGCTTTCCATCGTGGCAAAGCCTTCTTTGAGGCTCACCACGCCCGCACCCCGTGGAAACACGCTGGCCTGCGCCGCGAAAACCGAGCTCTCAATAAAGGCCTCGTAATCCTCGACCACGGTTTGCAGTGCTTCCACATTCACCTGTCCGGCTTTATCTACCTGCACGGCTTCCAGAAAAACCGGGTTCTTGGATTTCATGTAAGCCGCCGCCACGAACTTCGGGGAAATGTCGGCTAGAAAGCGCGACTGCCGGCCCGTGCTCCACAGCATCTGTATGGCTTGCAACAGCCCGATAACGCGCTTGGCCTTGTCGGCCGGCGCTAGCTCCGTTGTGAACCGTTCGCCCTTCCCAATGCGGTCCAGCTCGATGAGAATCGTGCCCCGGTAAATGCCCGAGTGGATTTCGGTTTCAAAGATGTTGGGGTCTTTGCCAATGTCTTTGCCCATGTAGTTGGTGCCGAAATCCAGGTCTTCCTGGAACTTGGTGAGGGCCAGCAACGCCTCGACCCGCACGGGCGACGTACGAGTTTTGGCATCACCCTTCGCACCTTCGGCTCCTTTGGCCGCATCCATGAAGCCAAACAGGTCGTCGTCAATGTACTGCGTCGGGTCCAGGCTGGTTTTGGTCGCGCCTTTAGCTTCACTGGATTCCTTTACTGGCGACAGTGCCCAGCCCAGTTCGCCTAGCTGTATGGTCCCGGAGGATGGGGGAGGGGTTTTGAGTCGTAACTTTCAGGCAACCTTATGGGAAAACTACCACACGGCTGCGCCACGACAACGCCGGCAACTCGGCGCCTTATCCAGCAAA
>JAABUK010003151.1_pt1 | contig 28275 bp, 27 predicted proteins | sample 5559141 | NCBI WGS metagenome assembly JAABUK01 (sample SAMN10711869, study PRJNA513367) | rock metagenome | isolation source: Antarctica rocks | place: Antarctica: Victoria Land, Pudding Butte nord | collected 2016-01-03
CCGCCACCACCGCCTCCAACCGCTCTCGATCCGACGCACTCACGATTACGCATACTGTCTGGGCCATGAACGCAGATGCGCACAATTCAGGCCCGCCGTGAATCGGCAGAATGGTTCGGAACAGTAGGGGTCGGCACCATCCTGAGCCCCGGGCGCCGCACCGTTGCTTCGGCCTTGCGCGTTATCGGCCACGAGCCGCCCTGCTACTTCGCTTTCCGTACCGTGGTGGCCATCGTGTACTGGTCCGCCCGTGCCGCCAGCGAGAGGTCGCGGCGCACGCCCCACGACGCCTTCACGAAGAACAGCGGCAGCACCAGCCGTTGATCCATCACGTACCGCACTGCGTCCTGCGTCAACCGGTCGCGGGTAGCGTCGTCGAAGGTGCGGTCGATCGCCTCCAGCTTGCCGTCCAGCGTCGGGTCGGACACGAAGCGCCGGTTGCTCACCCCCAGCCCGCGCTCGGCATCCAGCGTGTGCAGGATCGTGTTCATCCCTTCGCTCGCCAGCCCACTGGTCGAGCCGAACATCGAAATGGTGGCCGAGAAGTCCGACGACCCCGTGGGCCCCATCGTCGCCCAGCGCCGCGCATAGATCGCCATCGGCAGCGCGTCGATCACGGGCGTGATCCCCACCACTTTCAGCATCTGCCCCACTGCCTGGCAGTTCCGAGAATCGCCCGCGAACCGGTCGCTCGTGCAGCTCACCGTCAGCGTGAAGCCCTGCGGATACCCGGCATCGGCCAGCAATTGGCGGGCCAGCGCCGGGTCATACTTCGCCGGCTCCAGCCCCGGGACGTGCCCCATCAGGCCCGGTGCCGCCACCTGCCCCGCCGCTGTCGCGCCCCCCTGCATCGCCCGCTCCGCCAGCGCGGTCCGGTTCAGCGCGTGGTCGATGGCCCGCCGCACTCGCACGTCCTGCAACGGGTTGCGTGGCAACGGTTTGCCGTCATTGCCCACCGCATTCGGCGTGGTGGCCGCCACGCTGTCGAGATACAGGTAATTCGTGAAGATCGAGTCCACCGTGACCAGCTTCACCTTGTCCGACCCCTGCAGCCGATCGTACAGCTCCGCCGGCAGTGTGTCCGCGATGTCCACGTCGCCCGCCAGCAACGCCGCGACCCGCGCGCTATCGTTCGGGATATAGCGGAACACCACTCGCTCCCACGGCTCCTTCGCCCCCCAGTAGTCGTCGTTGCGCGCCAGTTCCACGTCCTGGCTCGGCCGCCACTGCACCCACCTATATGGCCCGGTGCCCACCGCCGCCCGGCCGCCATTCCAGTCGTTGGTCGCCGCATTCGCCGCCGCATTCGCCGACACGATCGCCACCGACCCCAGGTACGCCGGCTGCAGCGGCGTCGGCACCCTGGTCCGCAGCAGCAGGGTTCGTGGCCCCGTCGGCTCCACCGCGACGACGTTCCGCACCGCGGCGGCGTAGGTCCGGATCCCCGTCGCCGCCTTCGCCCGCAGGATCGAGAACGCCACATCCGCCGGCGTCAACGGCGAGCCGTCATGGAACCGAACGTTCGGGCGCAGCGTGAACTCCCATGTGGTGGGATCGACGGCACGCCAGGATTCTGCAAGGCCCGGATACGCCCGCAGGTGCTCGTCCTGGAAAACGAGCGGCTGATACACGTGGAGCTGCACGTTGCGGTTGGGCGAGAAGCTCTGATGCGGGTCCGCGCCGTCCACCATGCCTTTCATCGCCACCCGCAGCTCCTCTGCCGCGACCGGAAACAGCGAAACGAGACACAACGCCAGCGCCAGCAGCACACGGCGCATCATGTCGAGCCCGCGTTCAGCAGGGCCGCGACCGCCTGGCGCCGCCGGGACGGGGCGGCGCCGAGATGGTGGCGCAACGTGGTCCCCTCGTAATGAGTCCGGAACAGGCGCCGGCGCTGCAGCTCGGGCACGATCATCTCCACCACGTCCTCCAATCCGCCCGGCAACCAGGGCGGCAGCATGTTGAAGCCATCGGCCGCGCCGCCACGGAACCACGCCTCCATCTCGTCGACGATTCGCGCCGGCGTCCCGATCAGCAGCCGATGGCCGTTGCCGCCGGCGACCGCGAGATATAGCTCGCGGATGCTGTAGTCGTGGCGCCGGGCCATATCGAGGAAGATGCGGGCGCGGCTATGCATGCGTTGCGCCACGGGCTCCGGCACCGGCCCGTCCAGCGGAAAGGCCGAGAGATCGCCCAGGTAGTTGGCCAGCGAGTTTAGGCCCACCAAGGGGTCGACCAGCTCCTGCAAGACCTCGTACCTGTCCCGTGCCTCCTGCTCGGTCCGGCCCGGCACAGCCATCAGGCCCGGCATGATCTTCAGCTCGCCCGGGGTGCGGCCGTAGCGGGGCATGCGCTGCTTCACGTCGTCGTAATACGCCTTGGCATCCTCAAACGTCTGGGATGCCGCATAGACGACATCCGCCGTCGCGGCCGCCAGCTCCCGCCCCTGGTCCGAGGCGCCGGCCTGCACGATCACCGGGCTTCCCTGCGGCGTGCGCGCCACGTTCAGCGGGCCGCGCACGGAGAAATGCCGGCCCTTATGCGCCAGCACGTGCAGCGCCTCGGGCCGGTAGTTCAGTCCGCTGGCCTTGTCTCGCACGAAGGCGTCGTCGTCCCAGCTCTCCCATAACCCCTGCACCACGTCCACGAACTCCGCCGCGCGGTCGTAGCGGTCGGCCACCGGGGGCGCGCCGTCGCGGTTGAAGTTCATGCCCTCCATGTCGGTCGCCGAGGTGACGACGTTCCATCCGGCCCGGCCGCCGCTGATATGATCCAGCGAGGCGAACTTGCGCGCCACATGGTACGGCTCGTTGTATGTCGTGGACGCCGTGGCCACGAGACCGACCCGCTTCGTTACCATCGCCAGTGCCGACAACAGCGTCAGCGGCTCGAACTGCACGTTCTTGGACAGCCGCTCCAGCGCGCCCTTCGGCTCGTCATACGTGCGGATCCCCACGCCGTCCGCCAGGAACGCCATGTCGAATAGCCCGCGCTCGGCCGCCTGGGTGACGCGGACGTAGTGCGACAGCGCCATGTTCCCGCCCGGAGAAGCGTCGGGGTGGCGCCAGGCCGCGACGTGGTAGCCCATGCCGATCATCGAAACGCCGAGCCGGATCAGCCCATCCCCGCCCATCGCGTCGCCGCTCTGCCGGTCCATCGTGCCTCGCCTGTTCCGCACGCGAAGTCTGCGCCCGTCGCGGTCAGGAAGGGAAGCATGATGCAGGCCGGAATCATGCCAGCGCGGACGCGAACGCCGCTTATGCAGGCGGCCGCGCGCGCGATGCCGTCACATCGGGCAGTGGCCCCCGGTCGGGCCTTGGCAGGCCCAGATGGTCCCGCAGCGTTTCGCCCTCGTACTCCCGCCGGAACAGGCCGCGCCGCTGCAGGATCGGCACGACCTCGTCCACGAACGCGTCGAACGCCTGCGGGAACGTCGCCGGCAGGATGTTGAACCCATCCGCCGCCCGGCCCACGAACCACGCCTCCAGCGTATCGGCCACCGTCTCCGGCGTGCCGCACAGTACCCAGTGCCCGCGGGCCGCACCCGTCAGGTTGTAGAGGTCGCGCAACGTCATGTTCTCGCGCCTGGCCTTCGCCAGCATGGTCCGCGCGAACCCGTGCGACGTGTCCGGCAACGGCAGGTCCGGGACCGGCCCGTCCATCGGGAACCGCGACATGTCCTGCCCCAGCCGCGTGGACAGCATCTTGATCGCGTTGGTGGGCGAGACGAACGATTGCAGCGTCTCCAGGTTGCGCATCGCCTCCGCCTGCGTGCCACCCAGCACCGGCATCACCCCCGGCAGCACCGAGAGCCGGTCCGGGTCCCGCCCGAATGCCGCCACCCGCGCCTTCAACCCGGCATATGCGGCCCGCGCCTCCTCGAAATCCTGCACCACCGCGAACACCACGTCCGCCGTCCGCGCCGCTAGCGCCAGGCCGGGCTCCGACGCGCCCGCCTGCAGGATCACCGGCCGGCCCTGCGGCGGGCGGCTCGTGTTCAACGGTCCGCTGACGGTGAAATAGCGTCCGGCATGGTTCAGCCGGTGCACCTTCGCCGGGTCGATGTACTCGCCGGTCGCCCGGTCCGCCACCACCGCCCCGTCCTCCCAGCCGTCCCAAAGCCCGCACACCACGTCGACGAACTCCTCCGCGACCTGGTAACGCTCCCCGTGCGGCGGGTGCTGGCGGCCGAAATTGCTGGCGCCGTCCGGGTTGGATGACGTGACGGCATTCCACGCCGCCCGCCCGCCGCTGATGTGGTCCAGCGAGGCGAACGCCCGCGCCACCGTGAACGGCTCGTTGTAGGTGGTCGACGAGGTCGCCCCCAGCCCGACATGCGTGGTGCTCGCCGCTAGTGCGGCTAGCATCGTGATCGGCTCCAGCCGGGTCGTGAACGACGGGTGCGCGCCCGGATCCGCGGACAGCCCGTCGCCCAGGAACAGCAGGTCGAACCGCCCGCGCTCGGCGGTGCGCGCGATGGCCTGCACCACGGCCAGGCTCTCGAACGTGTCGAACGCGCCGGGCCAGCGCCAGCCCGCGATGTGGTTGCCGGTGCCCAGCACGAATACGCCGAGATGCATCTGCCGGCTCATGCTGAGCGCCGGGCGGTGTAGGGATTGATGGGGACTGGCAGACCGAGCCGGGCCCGCAGCGTCGAACCCTCCGGCACCGGCCGCGGCAGCGCCGGCAACACGTCGCGGCAGAACGCATCCAGCCGCTCGGCCGGCACCGTGAACCCGTCCGCGACGCCCTCCGCCTGCCACGCCAGCATCGTCTCGGCGTCGCACCGCTCCGGCAGGTCCGGCAGCATCGCCACCGCCGATCGCGGGCGGCCCTGCCCGGCCAGCCGCGCCGCCACATCCTCCCGCACGGACCGCGCCGCCGCCCGGTCCAGCGCGCCGGCGAACAACAGGTCGCCCCGCCGCACCGCCAGCGCGCGCATGGGCTCCGATACGCCCCGCAGCGCCAGCACCGGCTTGCCCTGCACCGAGCGCGTGACGTTCAGCGGGCCGCGCACCCGGAAATACGGCCCGTCATGGTCCAGGATATGGACCCGGTCGCGGTCCATGTAGATGCCAGTCGCCTTGTCGCGCACCAGCCCGCCCTCCTCCCAGCCGTCCCACAATCCGTCGACGACCGCGACGAACTCGGCCATCCGGGCATCCCGCGCCCCGCCCTCCACGACGCTCGACGGGAAGTGGCGCGCCTGCGCCGCCGTCTGCGCCGACAGCGCGAGCCAGCCCGCCCGTCCCTGCGCGACATGGTCGATGGCCACGATCCGCCGGGCCACCGTGTAGGGCTGGTGATGCGCGGTCGTCATGCAAGCGATCAGGCCGATCCGCCGGGTCAGCGCGCCTAGCGCGGCCATCAGCGCCGTCGGCTCCAGCGTGAGGCGCGCGCCCGCCGCGTCCTGCAGCAGCAGCGCGTCGAACCCGGCGGCCTCCGCCCGCTGCGCGACCGCTATGCACGCCCCAACATCCGCACCCGGCGTCAGCACCACCACCAGGCGCAACGGACCCGCCCCCATCACGGCGTCCCCACGCCGAGGTTCCCGCGCAGCGTGGTGCCTTCGTACTCCTGGCGAAACAGGCCTCGCCGTTGCAACTCCGGCACCACCAGATCCACAAACGCCTCCAACGGCTGCGGATAATGCGCGAACAGCAGGTTGAACCCGTCGCACGCCCCCGCCTCCAGCCACGCCTGCATATCGTCGGCCAGCATCGCCGGCGTGCCCCACAGCACGCGGTGCGCCTGCGACATGCCCAGCACCCGCCCGATCTGCCGGATGCTGAGGCCGCGCTTGCCCAAGGCGATGATCATGTCCTGCCGCGCCCGGGCGGCGTTGCTGGGCGGCAACTCCGGCAGCGGCCCGTCCGGGTCGAACGCATGGATATCCAGCCCGCCGCACAGGCGCGCGACGCCGCGCAGCCCGATCCCGTCATCCACTAGGTCCCGCAGCCGCTCGTACTCCGCCCGCGCCGCAGCCTCGGTCTCCGCCACGATCGGCATGATCCCCGGCAGCACCACGATCTCCCCCGGCGCCCGCCCATGCCGCACCGCCCGGGCCCGCAAGTCGGCGCAGAACGCCTGCCCCTCCGCGATCGTCGTCTGCGCCGTGAACACCATCTCGGCGCTGCGGGCCGCCAGCTCCATCCCGATCCCGGACGAGCCCGCCTGCGCTACCACCGGCCGCCCCTGCGGCGAACGCGGCACATCGAGCGACCCCTGCACCGTGAAATGCACGCCGCGGTGGTCCAGCGCCTCGCCGTCCCAGAGCCCCCGCACCACGTCGAAAAACTCCGAGGCGCGCTCATACCGGGCACCATGGTCCAGATGCGCGTCGAAGCCGAAATTCAGCGCCTCGTCCTCCGCCTGACTGGTGACCAGGTTCCACCCGGCCCGCCCCCCGCTGATCTGGTCGATGGTGGCGAAGCGCCGCGCCAGGTCGTAGGGCTCGTTGTAGGTGGTGGTACAGGTCGAGATCAGGCCGATATGCGATGTCACTGCCGACAGCGCCGCGATCGCGGTCACCGGCTCGATGTGGCACTGCCGCCCGCTACGAACATTGAACGGCTGCGTGCCATGCAGCCCGGCGCTGCCCACCACCGCCGCGCTGTCCTGGAAGAACATCGCATCCAGTTTGCCGCGCTCCGCTACCTGGGCCATGTGCGCCAGCATCCCGAAATCCATGTCGCACGCCGGCACCGCGTCCGGATGCCGCCAGCCCGTGGGATGGCACCCTGGCACGCTCATGAACGCGCCGAAATGCAGCATTCGGGCTTCGCTCACCGGCGGTCCGCCAATGGCACCGGGTTCGCGGCGACGGCCGCCCCCGCCAGGCTGTTGTCCACCGCTTGCTCGAATGGCGTGCCCGGGTCGAAGAACCCTGCTGAGACCATGCTGGCCGGCGTCGCCGCATGCACCCACATCTGTGTCCGGTAGATCGCGCGCACCATCGCCCCCAGCTCCTCCCGTCTGCACTCGATCACCCCGGCACGGGCGTAGAACGTGATGCACGCGCACGGCACCCGGTTGGCCCCGGCGGACCACACTCTGCACCGCGTCGACCTCGCCCCGCAGTAGCGCCTCGGCACTCTCCGCTATCGACCGGTACGCGACCCATGCAATCCCGCACGGATCGAACCCCGCCAGCCTAACATCGTATTGTAGGGCACTGTCAGATTAACGGCGCGGGGACAAGCATCAGTGCCGCGGTCGCGATCCGGCAGGGCAGCCTGACTACCAGGTGCGGAGGGCTCGTTACGCCGTTAAGATGTTGTCCCCCGTTGGGCAGTGAAGCCGAAGCCTACCCTGTGGATGCCGTGAACAGGCGTCGCCAATTGCCGCCCAGGATCGCCACCGCCTGGTCCGGCGTGTAGCCGCGGTCGAACAGCCCCTGCGTGAAATTAGGCAGCAGGCGGATGGAGTGCATGCCAACCGGGTAGCTGTCTTTGTAGAAGTCCTCGACGGTGCCGAAGATGTCCGGGCGCAGGGTGCGCCATTTCGGCGGCTTGTGCGCGACGGTGCCGCGCCCCTCGACGTAGCCCTCGATGAAATCGAAGCCGATGCTGGTGTGGTCCACGCCCACCGTCCGCACCCAGTGGTCCAGGTGGTCCAGCAACTGGGCCAAGGTGGGATTGTTGCTGGGCCAAACGGAGCGCGGCAGGCCGCACACGCCCATCAGCCCGCCCTTGGCCGCGATGGCGCGCGCGGTCGCGTCGTTCGTGTTGCGATCATTGGGCGTGACGGCGTACGCGTTGGAATGCGTGCATAGCGGGAATGTGGCGAGCTCCGTGGCCTCGGCGCGGGTGCGGTGGCCGCAATGCGAGAGGTCGAGGATGAGGTTGAGTGCGTTCACTTCCTCGATCAGGTCGCGCCCGAGGAAGCTCACGCCCGCGTCGCGCAACTCGCCGCAGCCGTCGGCGAACATGGTCGCCCCCGTGTAGGCCAGCCCGAAGATGCGCAGCCCCAGTCGGTGCATCACTCGCACCCGACGCGGCTGGTCGCCCAGCGCCGAGGACCCCTGCGAGCCCACGATGACGGCCAGCTTTCCGGCCGCGCGCGCGGCGTCGAGGTCTGCGGTGCAGCTGGCGAGCATGAGGTTCGGATTGCGGTCGATCTTTTCGAGCCCGGTCTCGACGCGCTGAATGGCTTCGTCCCAGGTTTCGTTCTCGGCGAAGAAGGTGACATTGGTCGCGTTCACACCGCCGTCCAGGCAGCGCTGGGAATAGGGTTCGTCCAGCACGTAGAACAGCGAGAGCCCGTCCAGCACGAAGGTCTCGCGCGTGAAGGCGATGGCCGCTGCGCTCGCGGTGAGGTCTGACGGGTCCGGTTCGGCCATGACACAGGCTCCATTGTTTATAGTTGCCGAACTATGCCGTGCTAGCGTGACCCGGCAAAGCGGGGGAGACGGGCATGCGACACCTGGTGGCGGCGATCGTCCTGCTGCTCGCGGGGGCTGCCTCGGCGCAGGAGTTGCGCATCGGGGTCGCGTCGGAGCCGACGACGATGGACCCGCAATTCTACAACCTGACGCCGAATTCGGAGACCGCGGCCTACGTGTTCGACACGCTGGTGTGGTCGGATGCCGAGGGCAAGCTGATCCCCTGGCTCGCCAAGTCCTGGCGCCTCGTGGACGAGCGGACGTGGGAGTTCGCGCTGCGCGAGGGTGTCACGTTCCATGACGGCACCCCGTTCACGGTGGACGACGTGCTGGCCAGCTTCTCACGAGTGCCGACGGTGCCGAACTCGCCATCGAACTATGCGAAGTTCCTATCGCACATCGCCCAGACCGAGGTGCTGGGGCCGTATACGTTGCGCCTGGTGACGACGGAGCCGTATCCCAGCCTGGCGGCGGACCTCACTCAGATCGCGATCATCCCGCGCCGGTCGCAGTCGGCGACAAGCCCTGAATTCAACGCCGGTCGCGCCATGGTAGGAACCGGGCCGTATAAATTCGTGGAGTGGGTGCCGGGCGACCGCATCGTCTACACCCGCAACGACGCGTTCTGGGGCCGCAAGCCCGCCTGGGAGCGGGTGGTCATCAAGCCGCTGGGCAACGCGGCCGCCCGTACCGCTGCCCTGCTGAGCCGGACGGTGGACCTGATCAACCAGGTGCCGCCCGAGGATCTGCCGACGCTGCAGGCCCGGCCCGACATCGCGATCCACCAAGGGCCGGAGATACGGCTGATGTATATCGCTGTGGACAGCACGCGCGACCAGTCCCCCTTCGTGACTGCCAAGGACGGCAAGCAACTGGACCCGAGCCCGTTGCGCGACCCCCGGGTGCGGGAGGCGATGTCCAAGGCGCTCGACCGCACAGCACTGGTGGACAAGTTGATGAACGGGCAGGCGGTGGCGGCCGGCGACGTGCAGCCGGCGGGCACTCTGGGCACGCTGCCGGATGCTCAGCCCGAGGCCTATGACCCGGCTGGTGCGCGGCGGCTGCTGGCCGAGGCTGGTTATCCCGACGGCTTCGCGATCACCATCCACGGGCCGAACGACCGCTACCTGAACGATGCGAAAGTGGTGCAGGCGGTCGCGCAGTTCTTCAGCCGCGTGGGTATCGCCACAAAGGTCGAGACGATGCCCAAGAGCGTCTATTTCACCAAGGTGGCGAAGCGGGAGTTCAGCGTTTTCCTGATCGGCACCACGGCCATCCTGGGAACGGGCACGCTCAGCATGCAGACGTATCTGTTCGCGACGCGGGACCCGGCCAAACTGATGGGAGCGGGGAATTGGACCTACTACTCGCGACCGCAGGTGGATGCGCTGGTGGCCAAGGCGCTGACCACGGTGGACGACGGCGCGCGCGAGGCGTTGCTGCGCGAGGCCGGCCGCATAGTGCTGCTGGAGCGGCCGATCCTTCCACTGTTCTTCGGCACGAACAGCTGGGCAATGCGGACGACGCTGGACTATCCTGCGCGGGTGGACAGCTACACCCTGGCGGCGGAGGCGGTTCCGGTGCGGTAGAGGCGTGAAGGCGTCCCCTACCAAGGCGGCAAAGCCTTCACGCAAGCCATCACCGCGTCGGCCACGCCTTCGGCTGCTCGTATCTGACGAAGATCGCATCGTATCCGAAGCTCCGCGGATGCACGTGACAAAGCCTTACGCTGGACGATGAAGGCAGGGGGCGCCGGCAACGTGCGGCGTGTGGCGAGCGCATCGGGCACGGTCGCGGAAAAGCCCGCGGCACATGCGCCGGTTCCCGCCGGCCACCCTCGATGCGCTCGCCGCCCGCCTGGCCGGCCTTGCCCCCACGCTCCGCCACCATGCCCGGCACGCGGCTTTTGCCCACATCAAGGCGACGGGCCTCGCGGTGCTGGAGCCAAGCTGGATCGACGGAAACTGGGAGGCGATCGTGTCGGGACTTCTCCGCCGATGACCACGCCCACCCTGCGCACCTGGCACGTCGAGACGGCGGCTTCCCGGATCGACGGCGCCCCCTGGCGCATCACGGTCCAGGAGTTCACCGGCGTCCAACCGGGGCCAGCCACCGCCATCCTGTCCGGCATCACCGGCGACAAGCCGCTGGGCGTCATCGCGCCCACCAGTTCGCCGCCCGCCTGGGCAGCGAACCCCTGCACGGCACCGTCCTCGTGATCCCGCTCGCCAACCCCTACGGCAGTCGGTGTGCTCACGGTGCGGGGCGGCCTCTCGGCGCCCTACCCGTTTCACCCGACAGCAGCGCAGGCCCAAATTGAGTTGCCGACCGACGACTAATGGAGTTCGGCGAGCCGCGGCGGCGGAGTTCTACCCGCCGGATCCCAACATCCGACCCCAAGCAGGACGATGACCGGCATAGACGTTGGCCGGGCGATCGAGGATGATGACCAGCACGCGTCAACGCCAATTGTCAGGAGCCAGATGATGCTCGACCGTTTCCTGGTGCGCCGGAACCTGGTCCGGACTGGCTCGGCGGGCGTCGTTGCGGCAGCGGCGATGCTGTCGTCTGGCCAGGCGGCTGCGCAGTCGGCGCCGGACAGCCTGCTCCGCAAGGTGCTCAGTCGGGGGCGGCTGATCGTGGGAACGGGGTCCTCGAACGCACCCTGGCATTTCGAGGACGAGCAGGGGAAGCTCACGGGCATGGACATCGCCATGGCCCAGATACTTGCCAAGGGATTGTTCGACGACCCGGCGAAGATCGAGTTCGTGCGGCAGGACCCGGCGGCGCGGATCCCGAATATTACCACGGGCAAGGTGGACGTGGTGATCCAATTCATGACGATCGCCCCGACCCGGGCGCAGCTGGTGGCCTACTCGCGGCCCTATTTCGTCGAGGGACTTTCGCTGCTGATGTCGCCGCGCGGAAAGTACAAGACCTACGAGGAGCTGGTCGCGGCCGGCAAGGCGGTGCGCGCCTCCGTGCTGCAGAACCGGTTCGCCGAGCAGACGGTCTCTGACGGGCTGCGGCAGGCGCAAGCCATTCAGCTCGACACCCAGGCGAACGTCATCCAGGCGGTCGAGAGCGGGCGCGCGGACGTGGCGATGATCGACACGTCGACGGTGGCCTGGCTGATGAAGAAGAACCCGGGGCGGTTCGTGGACGCCGGGCATAGTTTCTATTCGATCCTCTACGGAGCCGCCCTTCGGCAGGGCGATCCGGACTGGCTGCAGTTCGTCAACACGGCATTCACGGTCCAGATGCATGGCCACCTGACCGAGATCTACGATCAGGCGTTGAAGGATTTCTTCGACCTGGCTCCGCCGGTCCGCAAGCCCGGCTTCCCGGTGATTTGACGAAGGCGCAGACGGCCGTGCCGCATGCTGCCAGCAAGCAGGACCAGGCCACCGTCGCCGCCGACCTGCGGGCGCGGGTGGGACGGATTGCCCGCATCCGGTTGGCTTGCCTGCCCACCCCGTTTCACGAGATGCCGCGGCTGACCACGCTGCTGGGGGGGCCGCGGCTGTTCATCAAGCGGGATGACCTAACGGGCCTAGCGCTGGGCGGCAACAAGGTGCGGAACTGGGAGTTCCGGCTGGCGGAGCTGGTTGCGGAGTCGGCGGATGTGGCGATCCTGGCGCTCGACCTGCAATCCAATTCGGCCCGCCAGTCCACTGCGGCCTGCACACTTGCCGGCATCCGGACGATCCTGGTGCTGGAGGGCGTCCGGCCCGAGCCCGTGCAAGGGAACCTGCTGCTCGACTACCTGATGGGGGCCGAGGTGCACTTCGCGCCCGACCGGGCTTCACAGCGCAGGCTCCTGGACAGTCTGTTGGACCGCGAGACTTCGCAGGGCCGCCGGGCCGTGATCGTGACCGACCGGCCGCACTTCGAGCATAGCTCATCCTTCGCCTATATCCTGGCGCTCCTGGAGATGCTGGACCAGGCCAGCGATCAGGGTGTCGCGCTGCGGCACGTCTACATCTCGTCGGCCGGAAAGGCACTCGCGGGGATGGTGATGACGGAGAGGCGGCTTGGAGCCGGGTTCCGTGTACATGCCGTGCCGGCAACGCGGGAGTGGGAGGTGCCGCGCCGGACGGCGGCGATCGCGGCCGAGGTGGCGTCGGTCCTGGGCCTCGAGGATCGGGTGGAGCCTGACCAGGTCCTATGCCATGACGGGTTCGTGGGCGACGGGTATGGCAAGCCGTCGGAGGCGTCGGTGGAGGCCGTGAAGCTGTTCGCGCGCACCGAGGGGATCGTGCTCGACCCCGTGTACACCGGCAAGGCTGCGGCGGCACTGATCGCGCACGTCCGATCGGGCGCGCTGGGCCCGGACGATACGGCCGTGCTGGTCCACACCGGGGGGGCGCCCGGCGTGTTTAGCCATCCGCATCTATGGGTGGAGCCTGATCTATGGGTGGAGCCTGCCACGGCGTCGGGCTAGGCGGGACCGCTTGGGATATGACCTCAACTTCGACCTGGTGTTGCGGGAGCTGCCGCGTCTCTTCGATGGCCTGTTGCTCAGCCTTGGTCTGACAGCGGTTTCGATCCTGGCGGGAACGGTCATTGGACTTGCGCTCGCGCTGCTGCGGGACCGGTCGGCGGCGATCCGGATCGGGGTGTCGGCCTATGTCGAATTCATCCGCAACACGCCGCTTCTCCTGCTTATCTATCTCGTCTTCTACGCCGTGCCGTCGGCAACTGGCCTCATGTTCGATGCGACGCCGTCCTTCGCGGTCACGCTGTCGCTCTACACCGGAGCCTATCTGGTGGAGGTGTTCCGCGCCGGGCTCGAGGCGGTGCCTGCAGGGCTGGTGGACGCGGGGCGGGCGCTGGGGCTCACGCGGGTGCAGGGACTACGGCTGGTCCGATTGCCCGCAATGCTGCGGATCGTGCTGCCCAGCCTTGGGAACACGGTCGTGTCGGTGTTCAAGGACACTTCGCTAGCCTCCGTCATCTCGGTGCCCGAGCTGATGTTCGGGGCACAATGGATCAACTTCAACACGTTCCGGATCATCGAGATCTACATGGTGGTGACACCGATGTACGTGGCCGTCAGCTACGTGTTGCTATTCGCCCTGCGCATGGTCGAGCGCCGCTACAGGTGGGTGCGCTGATGCTGTCAGACATGCTTGCGGCACTGCCGTTCCTGGGAAAGGGATTCGTTACCACAGTGTGGGTGTCGCTGGCCGCGGTCTGCGGCTCGCTGCTGCTCGGCGTGCCAGGCGGTATCGTGCTGGTGTATGGGCCGGCGCCGGCGCGCTGGCCGTTCCGGGCGTACGCGGACGCGATCCGGGGAATCCCGGCGCTCGTGCTGATCTTCGGCTTCTACTACGGGCTGCCGGCGGCGGGGGTGCCGGTGCCCGGTGTCGTGGCGGCCGTGCTGGCGCTGGTTTGCTACAAGGCGGCCCAGGTCGTCGAGATCACGCGGGGCGCTGTCGCATCGATCACTGCCGGGCAGATCGATGCGGCCCGGGCGCTCGGGCTGACGTTCCCGCAGCTGCTTCGCCTCGTCGTGCTGCCGCAGGCGCTGGGTCGCTTTCTACCGCCGTGGCTGAATGCCGTCGTCGATACAGTCAAGGCGTCGGCGCTGGTGTCGCTGGTGGGCGTCATCGACCTGATGATGGCGATCCAGCAGGTCATCGGGCGGACGTATCGGCCGATGCCGCTCTATCTGCTCGGCGCCGGAATCTATGTCGCCGTAAACATGGGCCTTTCGACCGCCAGCCGCCTGCTGGAGCAGCGGTTGCGTGTGGCGGGGCCGGGGTGATCGACCCAGCGCGAACATGTCAACGGGCGGATGACGTTCCTAATCTATAGGCCGCTCCACCGACTGGTTCGGCCGTCGTGCCGCATGCTGCCGTCGCTGCTCGCCTTTCTGGGCTGCCGCGGTCCCTCGACTAGACCAGGACCCACCGTGTCACCACTCAACCTCAGTTCCCCAACCGTGACCGATGACCCACCGACCCCGGAAGTCGATCGGAGATCCAGCCGATGCAGGCCGAGACCCCCAACACAAGTAGGAAGTAGACCACCGCAGTGAAGGTGTAGACCGGCATCGCGACGAACGTCTCGCTCACGATCAGCCCCGCCTGATACATCAGGTCCGGGACGGCAATGACGGACACGATGCTGGTCGACTTGAAGCACGTCACGAACTGGTTGAGCAGGCCAGGAAGAACCCGCACCACGGCCTGCGGCAACACGACCAGGCGCATGACTTGGCGTCCACCCAGCCCCAATGACTTAGCCGCTTCGGTCTGCCCTGGATCGATGCCCTGGATGCCACCCCGGTATTCCTCGGCCAGGTAGCCGCTGGTCTGCAGGGTCAGCGCGACGAGCGAGCTCATGAACGGTGTGAACTTGACGCCGATGATATCAGGCAGCGCGTAGTGCACCCAGATGAGCTGAACGATGATCGGGGTGTTGCGGCCGAACTCTACGAGAAGGCGGCTGGGCAGACGGATCCAGCGGTGGCGCGACACCAATCCGGCGCAGGCCAGGAGACCCACCACCAACGACACCGCCATCGCGGTGATCGAGAGCACGCAGGTCGTCCAGACCCCGGCCAGCAGCGGGTCCCGGTAATCCCATAGCAGGCGGAGGATACGCAATGCTGGACGGAACGCCCGCTACTTCGCGGTCAGACTGTCGCGGCTGAGATAGCTCTCGTAGAGGTCCTTCGCCCGGTTGTTAGCCAGCGCGAAGCGGGCGAACGAGTCCAGGAAGTCCTTCCAAGCCGGGTCGCCGTACCGGATCGCCCAGCCATTCGGCTGCGTGCTGAAATCGTCGCCGAACGCGATGGCGGCCCACTCGTGCCCGGCCGATTTAAGCCACCAGCGTATGGTGATCCCGTTGGCGAAGGCGGCGTCCGCATCGCCGCGGCGCACCGTGTCGAACAACTGGATGTCCGTCGGGGGATTGAGCGCCAACAGCTTGGCTTTCGGGAACAGCCGCTTCGCCACCTCGTAGTCGCGGCTACCCGCCACTGCGGCAAGGGTGACACCGTCCTGGTTGAAGTCCTCGGGCCTGGTGAACTTCTTTGAGCTGCCTGCCTGGATGACCGCGTTCATGCCTTTGGCGGCAAAGGGGATGATGTAGTTCACCTCCATTGCCCGCGGTGCGTTGTATAGAAGGCTCGCGCCGAACAGGTCGCAGTCGCCGCGGTTCAGCGCCAGGATCACAGTCGCGAACGTCACCTCGACCGGCTCGACCTTCACCTTCATCCAGGTGGCAAGCTCGTTGGTGATGTCGATGAAGACGCCGGACCACTGGCCCGTCTTGGAGTCCTTGTAGGCGTCGGGGGTGGTCTGCGCGTAGCAGACCTTCATGGTCCCGGAAGCCTTCACCTTGGCGAGCACGCTGTCGCTGGGTTGCGCGTGGGCACCCGTCATCCAGAGCGTCGAGAGCAACAGTCCAAGCGCGAGCGTAGGGCGGTGCATCGGGCGTTCTCCGGTTTGGGACAGCTACTCCGCCGCGAGGGGCGCGCGTTCGGTCGATAGAGGACGGGCCCGAACCATTCGTTCAGCGCTGCCGAGCGAGTCCGGCTTCAGCAGCCCCAGTCCGCCCGCTACCTGCCACCAGCTGTGGTCGGCATGCCGGACAATCAGGCATTCGGTACTGACGCCGATATGCTGGCCTTCCAGCGAATGCCCCAGCGCGATATGCGCCACCTCCTCCGGCAGGCCGACCGCCAGGCACACATGGGCGCCGAATACCGAGTGACGCAGGGTCGGATGCCCCGACGCGGAAGGGTCGGCCGCCCAGCGGGCCATGTTGGAGGGGTCGAATTCGTATGGTTTTCCGACATCATGGCATAGCGCGCCGGTCAACAGGATGTCGGCGTCGATCACCACTTCGGGCCGAGTGCGGCGGAACTCATCCATGATGGCGATCGAAAGATGGGCTACGCCGCGCAGGTGGTCCGCCTGCGTCCCGCGCTTCAGCACCGAAAGGCCGGGATTGCCCTCGGGCGGAATGTCGGCAATGCGGGCGAAGTCGGAGCAGGCCAGAGCGTAGGCCCAGGCCTCCACCGCGCCTTTGCGCAAACCCGGATCCTCGATGTCGGCGATCTCTGGAAGATCGTCCGTCACGGTCTGCCGCATCGCATCCGTCACCGCCCGGCGGTGCTTGGCATAGTGATAGGGCATGGGCCGATCCCTCCTGAGGCAAGGCATGGCGACGCTACCGCCTCGCAGCCGAGCGGCGCAAATCGCAAGCATCGTGGACCCGGTGCGGCTCGCCAGCGAAGGCGCGCTCTGGGGCAGCGTCAAGGCGCACGGCTTTGCTGCCGCAGACGGTCATCGTCAGCGACGATGCCGGGCAGTTCGCCGTCGGCCGCCACGCCCCTGTGCTGGGTCCATGCCGAACGCTTGGTGCACAAGCTGGACGCGTTCACCAACCTGCATCAGCGTGCGCAGAGCCATATGCGTGGTCTGATCTGGTGGTTCTACAGCGACCTCAAGGCCTATTGCGCCGGTCACCAACCGCAACGTCAGCGGCGGCACGCGAAGCGACCTTGGACGCGACTGCCGCGACGCCTTCCTCGGACGGGCCAAGACATGCGCCAAGCTGCACATCAGCTTCTGGGATTACCTCGGCAGCAGGCTCGCCATCCAAGGCTGCCAACCGATACCGCCCCTCGCCGGACTCGTCAGCATCCGATGCAGCTCCCTTGACCCGCCCGGAGTTTTGCCACTGTTACCGGATCATGCTCGTAAGCCATTGACCTGACACGGAATGGTTGCGGCCAGACTCATAAGAGGGGTAGAGGGTCTGTCTAATCTGGGAAATGTCGGCGCAGTGCACGACAGGTCGTCGACGGGGATTGCGATGAGTGACAATCGGCCCGTGGTGCGGCGGCACGTCCATGGCTGGGCGACCCCGAACACGCACCGGGTAACGATTCTGCTGGAGGAGCTGGGGCTAACGTATGGCGTGACGGGAGTGAACATTCGGGCACGGGCGCAGTTCGCGCCGGAGATCCTGGCACTGAACCCGTTCGGGAAGGTGCCGATCCTTGTGGAAGAGGCGGCCGGGCAGGCGCCGCTGGTGCTGTTCGAGAGCGGGGCGATCCTGCTGCATCTGGCTGAGGCGGCGGGGTGGCTGTTGCCCGCGGCGGGGGCGGCACGGGCGGAGACGCTGGCGTGGTTGATGGTTGCGTTGACGGGTCTTGGGCCGGTGTCGGGGCAGGCGCATCACTGGACGGAGTTGGCGCCCGAGCCTTCGGAGCCGGCGCGGCGTCACACGCTGGCGCAGGTGGAGCGCGTGTATGCAGTGCTGGAGGGGCGGCTGGCGACGGTGCCGTTTCTGGCGGGTGAGGCGTATTCGATCGCTGATATTGCGGCGTATCCGTGGGTTGCGCGGCATCATTGGGCGGCACGGCGTATCGATGATACGCCGCATCTGGCAGCCTGGTTGCGGCGGCTTTCGGCGCGCCCCGCCGTGCAGCGCGGGGCGGCGGTGCCGCCGGGTGCGGTGCTGGACTGACACGAGGGAGGCTTGGCCATGCGCGTGCTGCTGCTGATGCTGTCGTTGCTGGCGGCGATGTTGCTCCGGCATGCCTCGGCGCAGACGGTGCCGCCGGAGCGCGTGCTGCGGGTGGTGCCGAATGCGGACCTGCAGACGCTTGACCCGATCAACACCACGGCGGGGGTGGTGCAGAGCTACGCGCAGCTGGTGTATGATCAGCTGTTCGCGCTGGATGCGGAGATGCAGCCGCAGCCGCAGATGGTGGGCGCCTACGAGGTGTCGGACGACAACCTGGTGTGGCGGTTCACGCTGCGGGATGGGCTGCTGTTCCATGACGGTGCGCGGGTGACGGCGGCGGACGTGGTGGCGTCGTTGCGGCGGTGGGGCGCGCGGGACCCGCATGGGCGGCAGATCCTGGCGATCACGGACTCGTTGGCGGCAGAGGCGGACGGCAAGACGGTGGTCTGGCGGTTGCGGCGGCCGTATGGGTTGCTGCTGCGGGCGCTGGCCAAGCCGGCGGGGAACATGCCGGTGATCATGCCCGAAGCGGTGGCGGCGACGGACCCGTTCAAGAGCGTGACGAGCGCGGTGGGCAGCGGACCGTTCATCTTCGTCCGCGAGCAATGGGTGCCGGGCAGCAAGGTCGTGTTCCGGCGCAACCCGGCCTATGTGCCGCGGCCGGAGCCGGCCAGCGGCACGGCCGGCGGGAAGGTGGCGCATGTGGACCGGGTGGAGTGGCTGAACATCGCCAATGCGCAGACGGCGGCGCTGGCGCTGGTGCAGGGGGAGCTGGATTACCTGGAGACGCCGAGCGTCGACGCGCTGCCGATGCTGCGGCAGCGGGGCATACGGATCTTGGTGAACCCGCTGGGGGCGCCGGGGATGATCCGGATGAACCAGTTGCACCCACCCTTCAGCGATGAGCGGGCGCGGCAGGCGCTGCTGTTCGTGGTGGACCAGGAGGGGTTCCTTCAGGCGATGTTCCCGGACGCATCGCTGTATCGCGTATGCCACGCCATGTTCATGTGCGGGTCGCCGCAGGAGACGCAGGCGGGGGTGCCTGAGGGGCTGGGGCACCGGCCGGATCATGCCCGGGCCTTGTTGCAGGCGAGCGGGTACGACGGGCGGCCGATCGTGATCATGGATCCGACGGACAACCCGTTCCTGCACGCGGCGACGTTGGTGCTGGCGCAGCAGATGGAGTCGGTCGGGTTCAAGACGGACGTGCAGGCGACGGACTTCGCGGCGATGGCGGCGCGCCGGGCGAACAAGGGGACGGTGGCGCAGGGCGGATGGGATATCGGGCTGACGTACTGGAACGGGCTGGCGGCGTCGGACCCGGTGGGCAACGTGCCGATGCAGGCGAGTTGTGAGAAGGCCTGGCCCGGCTGGCCATGCGATGCCGCGCACCAGGCGTTGATCGATTCCTACCCCTATGCGACTGACCCGGCGGAGCGGCGGCGCATCTTGGACGCATTGCAGACGAGCGCGTACCGGATCGTGCCCTACGTGCCATTCGGGCAGTGGTCGTTGCCGGTTGCGTATAGCCCGCGCCTTTCGGGGGTGCTTTCGATGGCGGGGGTGATCGTGCCGTGGAACATCCGCAAAGCTGCGCAATAAGTCGGGTTGAGATGATGGGCCAGCAGCACCAGTGGCGTGCCGCTGGTCGTGCTCACCGGCAGCGTGTCCAGCATGCCGCCAGCGACCGAACCAGGGCCGCATAGTCGGACGCCGTTGTCGTCCTTACCGCCGGCCGGGGCAGATGCGGAATGAAGCGCCTGTTGCTGGGCGGGCGGTGCTAGCGCGATGACAGAGCCGAAGGTCCAGATCGATCGGGGACGGCTGCGGTTCGTCGTGCGGCGTGCCGTCCTGTCCGCGATCCCCCTTCCGCTGCTTACGGTGCGGCCCCGGCGCAGACGACGGGCTTCAACGGCTGTCGCCGGGCAATCCAGGTTGATGCACTCTCAAAGCTGCGGGAGCTCTCCGGCACCGCTTGCCTACCGGGCCTGAAGAAGGCGGGCACCCCGGTCCAGGTGCTGGAGCGCGTGCGTCAGGTCGGACCGGGCAAGCAGGACAACCGACGGATCGGGCGTGCTGTCAGCAGGACGTTCCGGCGAGGACTTCGATAACAGGGCACGTCGCGTCGCCGCCCGCGTCGCATCGACGCACGGTGTCTGCAAGGACGCGCTCCATGGCCCGCAGATCGGCGATGCGAGCACGGACATCCGCGAGATGCGCGGCCGCCAAACTGCGGGCCTCTGCGCAGTCCCCGGCACCCAGCTCGAGCAGGGCACGCACCTCGTCAAGCGTAAACCCAAGCTCCCTTCCCCGGCGCACGAACGCCAACCGCCCGACGTCCTCTGCCCCGTAAAGGCGATACCGCCCCCGTCGCGCGGGCGTCGGCAGGAGGCATATGCGCTCGTAGTAGCGGACGGTCTCGATGTTGACCCCGCTCCGGCGGGAAAGCTCGCCGATGGCAATGCCGTGATGCTTCATGGCGCGGACGTCTCCAAAAATGGCTTGAGTCTGTAGTTGCTACAGACGCTAGGGTGCCTGGACAAGCCTGCCAAGGAGCCTCCGATGCCCGACATTCACGCCTACTCTCCAGCACAGGATCGACCCGCCGCCGGGGCCGGGACCGTCGCGCTCACCATAGGCGGGCTGACCGCGGCGTTCGGCGCAGCAGCCTGCTGCGGCCTGCCCTTCATGCTGGCCACAGCCGGGCTGGGAACCGCGTGGCTCGGCAGCGTTGCCCTGGCGGCCGCCCCGCACAGAGTGTTCCTGCTCGCCGCGGCAGCCGTCTGCCTCACCTGCGGGGCCGTGCTGTTCTGGAGGCAGCGGACCGCGGCCGCATGCGCGCCTGGGTCCGTCTGCTCGCGCCCGGCCGTTCGCGGCCTCACCATGGTGGGCCTGCTCCTCGGGGCGGCCCTGCTGTACGTGGGCTACGCGTATGCTTGAGGCCCCGACCATCCTCCAGTCGACCATCACCTGCCCGGAATGCGGCACTGCGAAGACGGAAACCATGCCGACGGACGCCTGCCAGTTCTTCTACGACTGCTCGGGCTGCGGGACGGTGCTCAAGCCTAAGTCGGGCGACTGTTGCGTATTCTGTTCCTACGGCACCGTGCCGTGCCCACCTATCCAGCAGGGTGGCAAGGGTGCCTGCTGTGCGTGACAGCCGCGCGACCGAGTCGCCGAAGGCAGGACCCGAGCGGCATCGGGTTCCGGCTATCACCGTATGCAGCCCTTCAGGTTGCAATGGCGATATTGGTGCCGGTGCTCGCGAGCCCAGGGCGGGCTTGAGGCTCAGCTTGAAGCGCGGCCGGGGCGTGCTACATTCTCGCGTGATGCTCAGGCTCGCCCGCCGCTTCCTGGCCGTGCTCGTCGTGTTCGCCATGGTCGGCGGGCCGTCGGGGCATCTTGGGCAGTTTGCGCAGTCTTCCGCGCCAGTCACCACGGCCGACATGCCCTGCGACGGCATGGCGTCCATGGCCGACGCGGGCCAAGGCACACCGATGGCACCCTGCAAGGGACTGACACCCGACTGCATCAAGCAAATTGGCTGCGTCGTGGACGTGGCCCTGCCGACCCGGCTGGCAGTGGCCGATGATGCGGTGAGCTTCCGCAAGGTTGCCTACTGGTCCATGGGATCCGCGATGGCCGGATTGGTCCGTCAACCAGAGCCCCTTCCGCCCCGAACCACCTGAGTCCAGCCGACGCACGCTCGAAGTGCGTCCTCTCGATAGTCGGTTGTTCCACCTCCCGCTGCGCCTGAGCGCGGCGGCGGGCAATGAAGGGTTCGTTCTATGACTGCTACTCGCATTCTTACGGGCGCCACGGCGTTCGCCTGCGCCCTCGCGCTCACGCCTTCCCCCGGGCAGGCCAAGGCGGCGGATTACCGCTTCGAGCTGGCGGGCAAGCCGCAGCCGACGCGCGGGGGCAAGAGCACGGTCCCGGTTCGCCTCGTCCACCTGCCCGACAACAAGCCCGTAACCGGGGCGGTCATCTTCGACACCAAGGCCGACATGGCGCCGATGGGCATGCCCACGATGACGGCACCCGTCAAAGCCGTGCCGCCCCCGAAGGATGGCATCTACCGCTTCGAGGTCGAACCGGGGATGGCGGGAACCTGGGCCATCACGCTGGCTGCCAAAATCCAGGGCGAGACCGAAACCGTCCGCGGCACGGTGAACGCCGACCTGGTGAAGTGAGATGCGCGCCCAGTGGATGCGGCTCGGCGCTGGCGCGATGCTGGCGGCGGTCCTGCTCGCCTGCGCTCCCGCTCTCGCCCAGCTCGCGGACGCTCCGCTGGGCGCCACCGTCGAGAGCGTGCTGGCGGCCGGACGCAGACTGAGCCCCGGCCTGCGCGCGGCTGCCCTGGACACGGAGGGCGCCGCGGCGAAGGCGGCGGGCGCGGACAGGCTGGACGACCCGTCCATCAGCGACAGCTACCAGTATTACAAGGACCCCGGCGTCTTCAGCGGCCATTCGGTGATGCTGACTCAGGCGTTCCCCCTCTGGGGCAAGCGGAGCCTGCGCAGGCAGGCCGCCTTGGCCGAGGTCGACGCCAGCCGAGGGCGGGAGCGCGCCGCCCAGGACGAACTCGACGAGCGCATCAAGGTCGCCTACGCCCAGGTCTTCCTTCTCACTCGAGACATCGCCGTGAACCGGGAAATCGGCGAGCTGGCGCGTCGCGTGAAGGCGGCGGCGTCTGCCCGCTACGGCCAGGGGGGCGGCGACCAGGTGGCCGTGATTCAGGCGCTCGGCGAGGAGACCGCGGCCAAGACGGAGGCGGTCAGACTTCAGGGCGCGAGGGCAGCAGCCCGCGCTCGCTTGAACGCGCTCGTCGGGCGATCCGCGGACGCGCCACTCGCCGAGCCGCTGCGCGCCAGAGCGATTCCATCCCGCGAGCCGGTCCTCGGCGTGCTGGTGGAGCGCGCCCGGGCGGGGAACTCCAACCTGTCGGCGGGCACCGCTGCTATCGCGGCCGCCCGCACGCGGAGCACGCTGGCGGACAAGGCTTGGTATCCGGACGTCACCGTCGGCGCCGGGCCGCTGATCCAGACCAACAACCGCCCGGTCGGGTTCGCCGCCACGGTCGGACTGAACATCCCGCTCCCCTGGGGGCGGCAGGCATCCGGCCAGCGCGAAGCGGCCGCCCAGTTGGGTGCGACCCAGCAACGCTACGAGGCGACCCGGTTGGAGGTGGAAGGCGCCTTGGGCGAGGCGGTCGCTCGCCTGCGGGCCGCCCGCGCCACCGAGGCGCTGCTGCGACGGGAGGCGATGCCGCAGGCGAGGGCAACCTTGCAGACGGTGTTGGCGGGCTACGGCCAGGGCCGCGGCGAGCTTAGCACAGCAATCACCGCCGAGCACCAGATGCACGATGTCGAGCTTCGCCTGCTCCAGGCCCAGTTGGATGCCCAGGTCGAGGTGGCCGCTATCGAGCGCCTCATCGGGGATGACCTGTGATGCGGGTTATTCTTGCAGGAGTTGCGGCGCTTCTGGTCGCGGGTGTCGCCCAGGCACAGGACGCTGCCCGGCAACCGCTCTACTACCAGGACCCCGACGGCAAGCCGTTCTACGCCCCCGCCCCGACGAAGACGACGGAGGGCAAGGATTACCGACCCGTCTTCGAGGACGTCGCTCCGGCCGCGTCCTTAGAGCAGCAACCTCCTCCCGCCGTTACGGCGGGCAAGCCTGCCGATCGTAGCCGCATCCTCTACTACCGGAATCCCATGGGCCTGCCGGACACGTCCCCCCTGCCGAAGAAGGACTCGATGGGGATGGACTACATCCCCGTCCACGAGAACGAGGCGGCGGACGCGGGCTCGGGGCTCGTCACCATTGCTCCCGGCAGGATGCAGGTGCTGGGTGTCCGCACCGCCCCGGTGGAGAGCCGCCGGGCGTTGACGCGCACCATCCGAGCAGCCGGGACCCTCCAGTTCGACGAGCGCCGGATGGCAGTGGTTACCACGCGGGTGGGTGGCTGGGTCGAGCGCCTGGAAGTCGGAGCTACTGGAGACCCGGTCAGGCGCGGCCAGGTGATGGCGGAGATCTACTCGCCGGACCTCGTCGCCTCCGAGGAGGAATACCTGATCGCGTCGCGCATGGGGTCGATGGGCGCCGCGGCCGCGCAGCGCCTGCGCTCCCAGGGCGTTCCGGATGGGGAGATTGCCCGGCTGCGGCGAACGGGGAAGTCGTCGCGGCGCATCCCGGTGCTCGCGCCCGCGGACGGCGTGGTCATCGAGAAGATGGTCGTGCAGGGTACCCGCATCGGCCCCGACCAGCCGCTTTACCGCACGGCCAGCCTCTCCCCAATGTGGCTCGTCGCCGAGGTGCAGGAGCAAGACCTGGGCAGCGTGCATCCTGGGCAGCAGGCTAGCGCGGCGCTCATCGCGTTCCCCGGCCGCAGCTTCGAAGGCACGGTGGAGTTCGTCTATCCGAGCCTTACCGCGGAGACCCGCACTGCCCGAGTGCGGATCGTCGTGCCGAATTCGGACGGCGCGCTGCGGGCCGGGATGTTCGCCAACGTGGAAGTCGAGGCTCCAGCCGGAACGGGCTCCGGACCTACGCTCGCCGTCCCGTCCTCGGCCGTCCTCGACAGCGGCACGCGGCAGGTCGTACTCGTCGACCGCGGCGAGGGGCGCTTCGAGCCGCGCCAGGTACGCGTCGGCGCCCAGGGCGACGGGGCGGCCGAGATCCTGGACGGCCTTCAGGCGGGCGAGCGGGTCGTGGTCGGCGCCAACTTCCTCATCGATGCCGAGAGCAATTTGCGGGCGGCCCTACAAGCCTTCACCGCGCCCAAGGAGCAGCAGCAGCCGCCCAGGGGGCGGAGGCCATGATCGCCCGCCTCATCGCGGCGTCCGCCCGAAACTGGGTTCTGGTCGTGCTGGCAACCGTCTTCCTGGTCGGCGCGGGCGTCTGGGCCGTGCTCGAGACGCCGCTCGACGCCATCCCCGATCTCTCCGATACCCAGGTCATCGTCTACGCCGACTACCCCGGCCAGGCGCCCCAGGTGGTTGAGGACCAAGTCACCTATCCTCTGACGACGGCGCTGCTCGCCGTGCCCCGCTCGAAGGTGGTGCGCGGCTTCTCGGCGTTCGGGGCGTCGTTCGTGTACGTGGTGTTCGAGGACGGCACTGACCTCTACTGGGCACGGTCCCGCGTCTTGGAGTACCTCAACTTCGCCCAACGCCGCTTGCCCGCGGGCGTGACGCCTTCGCTCGGCCCGGACGCCACCGGAGTGGGCTGGGTCTACCAGTATGTCGTGGTGGGCGCGCAGCACACGCTGGCCGAGTTGCGCAGCATCCAGGATTGGCTAATCCGGTTCCAGCTCACCAAGGCTTCCGGCGTGGCCGAGGTTGCCTCCGTGGGCGGCTTCGAGAAGCAGTATCAGGTCGTGGTGGACCCGCGGAAGCTCCAGGCGTTCGGAATCCCGCTGTCCCGCGTGACGGAAGCGGTGCGCGGCAGCAACCGCGACGTGGGCGGCCGCACCCTCGAGATGACCGAGACCGAGTACATGGTGCGCGGTCGCGGCTACTTGGCGAGCACGGGCGACATCGAGCGCATCGTGCTCAAGGCGGGACCCAGCGGGACGCCGGTGCTGCTGCGCGACGTGGCCCGGGTGCAGCTTGGCCCCGACGAGCGGCGGGGCATTAGCGAACTGGACGGAAACGGCGAAGCGGTCGGCGGCATCGTGGTGAAACGGGATGCAGCGGACGCGCTGACCACCATCCGCGCCGTCAAGGAGCGCATCGCCGAGCTGCTGCCCAGCCTGCCCGAGGGCGTCTCGATCCAGGCGGTCTACGACCGATCCGAGCTCATCCTTCGCGCAATCGCCAACCTTCAGCGGACGCTCATCGAGGAGAGCATTATCGTCTCCCTGGTCTGCGTGGTGTTCCTACTCCACGTGCGCAGCGCCCTGGTCGCCATCATCACCCTGCCGGTCGGCGTGCTGCTCGCCATCCTGGCTATGCACTCCATCGGCGTGGGCTCCAACATCATGAGCCTGGGCGGCGTTGCCATCGCGCTGGGCGCGATGGTGGACGCTGCCATCGTCATGATCGAGAACGCCCACAAACACGTGGAGCGCCTCAAGCCCGGCGAGGCGCGCGGCCCGGCGCTCATTGCGGCGGCGCAGGAGGTGGGTCCCTCCCTGTTCGTCAGCCTGCTCATCATCGTGGTCTCGTTCCTGCCGGTGTTTAGCCTCGAGGGGCAGGAAGGCCGCATGTTCAAGCCGCTGGCCTTCACCAAGACGTTCGCGATGGCGGGCGGCGCGCTACTCTCCGTCACGCTGGTCCCGGTGCTGATGTTGGCCTTCGTGCGCGGGCGCATCATCCCGGAGGGGCGCAACCCCATCAACCGCGCGCTCATCTGGCTCTACCGCCCGCTGATCCGGGGCGTGCTTCGGGTGCCGCTGCTGCTCATCCTGCTTGCGGCGGCGGCGCTGGCCGCCACCATCTGGCCCGCGCGCCAGCTTGGCAGCGAGTTCATGCCGGAACTCAACGAGGGCACGCTGCTCTACATGCCCGTGACCCCGCCCGGGCTGTCGGTCACGAAGGCCGCGGAGCTGCTGCAGATCCAGGACCGCATCATCAAGGGCTTCCCCGAGGTGGCATCCGTGTTCGGAAAAGCGGGGCGGGCCGCGACTGCCACCGACCCTGCACCCACGGAGATGACCGAAACCGTCATCAACCTGAAGCCGGAGAGCGAGTGGCGGGCGGGAATGACGCTGCCCAAGCTCAAGGCCGAGATGGACGACGCGCTCCGGCTGCCCGGCGTGAGCAATGCATGGACGCAGCCCATCCGCGCTCGCATCGACATGCTCTCAACGGGCATACGTACCCCGGTCGGGGTAAAGGTGTTCGGCCCGGACCTGGGGCAGCTCGCGACCCTGGCCGCCCAGGTCGAGCAGGTGGTCCGCAATGTGCCGGGGACGACCAGCGCGTTCGCGGAACGCCTGGCGGGTGGGCACTACCTGGAGGTCGCGCCCGACCGCGACGCCATCGCGCGATACGGGCTGTCCATCGGCGACGTGCAGGACGTGGTCGGAACGGCCCTTGGGGGCGAGACGGTCACAACGACCGTCGAGGGGCGGGAGCGCTACGGCGTCATCGTGCGGTATCCACGGGACCTGCGCGACGACCCGCGCGCTATCGCCGATCAGGTTCTGGTTTCCACGCCGGGCGGCGCCATGGTCCCGCTCGGCCAAGTGGCGCGCATCAGCCTGACAGGAGGGCCGCCCTCCATCCGCACGGAGAACGCCCAGCTCGCCGCCTACGTCTACGTTGACATGCAAGGCCGCGACATGGGCGGCTACGTCGCCGAGGCGGCCCGCGCGGTTCGCGAGCAAGTGGCGTTGCCGCAGGGATATCGCGTCGAGTGGAGCGGGCAGTTCGAGAACCTGGAGCACGCGAAGGCACGGCTGAAGCTGGTCGTGCCCGCGACGCTGGTCCTCATCTTCCTGCTGCTCTACCTAAACTTCGGCAGGCTCAGCGAGACGCTCATCGTGATGCTGTCGGTCCCGTTCGCGCTCGTTGGCGGCGTGTGGCTGATGTGGTGGCTCGACTACAATCTCAGCGTCGCAGTGGTCGTCGGCTTCCTGGCGCTCGCGGGCGTCGCGGCGGAGACGGGCGTTATTATGCTCATCTATCTCGACCACGCTCTCGCCGCCGTTACGGCGGAGCGGGCGGCGCAGGGTCGAGCCCTGACGCGGGCTGACCTCAATGCAGCCGTCATGCATGGCGCCGTGGAGCGCGTGCGGCCGAAGGTCATGACCGTGGTCGCGATAATGGCGGGGCTGGTCCCCATCCTGTGGAGCACCGGCACGGGCTCCGAGGTCATGCGCCGGATCGCCGCGCCGATGGTCGGCGGCATGGTGTCGTCCACGGTCCTGACGCTGCTCGTCATTCCCGCGCTGTACACCTTGGTCAAGGGGTGGCGTCTGCCGCGCGCAGGGGCCGCCGCAGCGGAGCCGTCGCTGTCGGCTATACGACGAGCAGCGGAATGAGTTCGCGCGAGATGGATGGCCTTCCGCCGCTGGCGGGTTGCTGGCTGGCTGCACTGCGCCGCTCCCTTCTGTTCACCGGCACCCTCAACCTCGTCTGCGAGACCACTCAGCTTCCGCTGTACAACGGCTCCATGCTGTAACCTTGCTCGGCCGTACGCGAGAGGAGGGCCGTAACCTTTTGCTCCTTCGGCGAGAACAGTAGACCGGATGCCTGGGGTTGCCCAGGTAGCCCTTCATATCGCTCCAGGAGATCCCGATGCGTTTCACCAAGTCGCTGTCTGCCGCCACGCTCGCCATTTGCCTGGCCGTGGCCTCCATCCCCGTCGCGTGGGCCGCCACCGAGGCCCCGTTCACGCAGCAGGCGTTTGCGGCCGCCCAGCACGAGGGCAAGCCGATCCTCGTCGACATCTCG
>JAABUK010003152.1_pt1 | contig 28267 bp, 30 predicted proteins | sample 5559141 | NCBI WGS metagenome assembly JAABUK01 (sample SAMN10711869, study PRJNA513367) | rock metagenome | isolation source: Antarctica rocks | place: Antarctica: Victoria Land, Pudding Butte nord | collected 2016-01-03
GGTTGGGATGGGATGGGATCCAGGACATAGAAATGGGGTGCCCAAAACAGGGACGTTCGTGTCTGAAGATAGGTAGGTAGGTTCCTTTGGCCCCGGCGGGGTTCATTGTGTGGGGGGATATGTATGCATGCATGCATGAGGAAGGGTTGGGGGGGGCTTACTGGGTCAGGATCTGGGGGGTCGGTGTCTGTGTTGGGTTATGGATGTGTTGTCGCGGTACATGTGATGTGTTCGAAGAGGCCTCCTTCGGACTTTGTCATGGTGAGTGGCAGGTTCGACAATTCACAGCTCTCACTCGGGCTGAAAAGACTGTCAGCAATCACTGTCCAATATCTTTCCCGGGGGAAAAGCAGAGCCTACCACAACTCTGCCGCTCCTCCTCCTCCTGCTCCTCATCTCCACCACCCTCCTCTTATCCTCCTCGAACCTCCTCATCAAGCCCCCCTGCTCCTCCTTCCTCCTCTCCCTCATCTGGAACCGATAAAAGTTCTCGATCCCCCCATCCTTCTCCCTCTCCTTCTGCCTCTCCCCCAACTCTTTCGCATCCTCCTTTCTCACCACTCCACCTCTAGCCCCCTTCGTGACAGTAATAAACCCCTCCTCATCTGGTTGTTGCCGCTTCTTCGCTTCCTCGCGCGAGCGTGCTTCTTCCATTCGTGCGTATGCGGACATGTAGGAATCGACCGAGGCCAGGAGCTCGCTTCGTGACGGGTATCGCAAGTCGTGATGGGTTTCGTAGCGTTGCAGACCCAGAGGTGGGATTTTGTCTTCGATCCCGTCGCCCCATGTGATTGTGCTTCGTAGCTTTGCGGCTCTTTTCGCCGCTTTCAGACTGGCTTCCATGCTGGGTCGGTCGATGAATAACACTACGGCATGGGAGCCGCTGGGGTGGATGGTGCGGCCCCAGGTGGGTGGGAGACTGACATCCTCCAGCTCAAGCTCCAGTTCTGAGGATGTGACCCGTTTCCGCTTTTTGCTGTTCTTCGGGGTTGGAGCATTTTCGTGGTGTGGGTTTCGAGCTGGGGTTGAATCTGAGAAGTCGATTCGCTCGACACGACCGGCGGATAGTTGGACAGCAAAGAGGTGTTTCAAGTGCTGCTCTGTTGTTGTGATTGGTATGTTGACCAGGAAAAGGGATCGAGGCGCATCGGCGGTGGGGAGCTTTGGTTCGTCTGGTCGCAGGTAGATGTAATGCGTGACGGGTTCTGGGAAGGATGGTGAGGATTTGAACTGGATAGGCAAGGCGGTGAAGCAGGCAACCTGTCGAGCTACCTTCGCCATGAGAAACGTCGTACTAGACCAGACAGTAGGGCTCTATGTACGCGGATTAGCAGTCACCTACGAGACGATGCATATTTGCATTGCACGGGGCTCGCGATGTGCTCATTGGCTCGCCCCTGCTTGGTAGTCGGCCCACCCATTGATATCGTAGTTCAATCGTTCAGTCTTCAAGGATACTGCTGACACTGGCAGCCCTACAGTAGATACATCAAGCAGACTATTTCTCATTTCGGAGATGGCTCAGAATCCGGTATTAGTTGAGACTGTGCTGATGACTCTAGATTTTGGTTCATCAACATGGAGGTGAGGGGATTTTATGAGTGAAAATCATGGCCTTTGTCAATTATGTCTACTACTCCCCTATCTCCGCCTATGAGCGCCATATATCTCTGCCTCTATCCTTATCTTTCCAACTCCCCTTTGGCGGCGGCGACCCCCCGGCAGCAAGCTCTGCCATTGAGCACGCCTCGGAGAGTGACGGTGGCAACAGAGACCCACTTCACCCCTCGGGGGGGGGAGGATGATTCATTTCGAAAGCGAAGCAAAAGGAAGGGAGAAATGAAGGCTTCACGGTCAAGAAAGTCAGCACTCCCGGCAGTCGACATAACACCTTCACGAATCGATATCTGAGAAAGGTAAGCATCGGGGAAATTTGGGAAAGGATCTATTACCAAATGGAACAATGAGATGGATATGAACTTATTGCTCGAGGCGGGTTTTGCAAGCAGTCGGAGCAAAAACATCAGTCTCGAGATGAGCAATCATTTCAATAATAATATCCCTCTGCACAGCTGATCCTCTGTCTCCTGATCACATTCGGCTGTAGAACGAAGGTCGCCTGCGTCGAAGACCTCGCCTACCATAGCTAAGGGTATGCGAAAGTTGGATTAATCGGTACTAGCAGCTCTGGATTTTGAGACTGAACAGCCCTTTAGGTTGTTATAGTGTAGGCAGACGACTGAGTCCTGCATTCTTTATGAGTCTGACATCAAGTCACGGTGATAAGAGAAGACTTACTCCGTGCCAGCCCCTAAAGTCAGACCTTTTATTGGTCAACGAGGGCAGTGCCTTGTCAGCATGGTCCTCAACGGCTTTCCCGGCTGGCCATTTCTAGTCCTCTCAAATGCCAGATAAGCGAAACGTGACCCGATCTTCTCGAATCACGGAATATCACCATCAATCCCAAGTTGGCGTGAAGTTGTCCTGGAACAAGTCTCGAATGGCTTTGGTCTCGTTCTCCCGTTTCAGGGCACAACAAGTCTTGCAGGTTCTGCCACCAGCCTTCAGACCACCGAAAGCATACGCTTCATCTAAGAAAATGAAAGAGAATTGAGACCGGTCGAAGGCTTGTAGGCACGTATGGTAGGGGCTCGATAGGTTGTCTGGCATTTGCTGGAAAGTTCGTTGGGGTGGGTCTGACGTCGTTACGGATCAAGGGATGCGAGTTCCAGTTTCAGAAGTTTTACCTGAAACCATTCAAAGGGTGGTAATAACAAGAAGTGAAGCCGTGGAGGATAAAATGCGAAGGGACTCAAAATCGCAGAACATCATGATCCCGAGTGTTATCTCATTCGGGAGGAGGGACATTCGCGCTGGAGGTGCAAGGCGCTCCTGGATGTAGTCGTTGGTGGTGATTGGTCGGAGAGGAGAGACATGGTCTCAAGAGGGAAAGAACAGGCGTCTGGAAGAGTGGCTGGTAACTGATAGATTGAGGATAGATAGGAAGTCGAGGTGGCAGACGTTGTCATGGATTAGGGTCTCGCTGAGGGATGAGAGAAAAAGTCGCCTCGTTTTGCGCTTCTTCGACCTCTCGATGATGGCATGGTATGATCGAGTCAGTGATGCTGGGGAAACTGCACGTTTCTTCGCGCTAACACCAAGAGAACAACATGGAGAGGCCGGAAATCATTCACAGCAAACACAGAGGAGCTGAGGAGTGTGGACAGTGTTTGATGTGTTTTATACCTTTAGACAGTTCTTCGTGACTGACGAGGTGATCTCTTCAAGTCTTCAAGTGCTGACCATCCGTGCCTGAGATCTGGATCTGTATCACTGTGAAGATGGCGCACGCGACGACCTGTCAGCTTATTGCCTCAAAGCTTGCAAGCTTTCCCCCATAGACTCGAGAAAAGTGAGGGATAGCCATGCTCATCCGGCAAGCGCATATGGATGTATCCAAGCTGGCTTATAAATGAACAGGCTTGTCTCAGGTGCGTCTGCCAGCGCAAGCCTCTCGGCCTTAACACCTCCTAATCAGCCTGCTGCCTCTGCTTTGTGGGCGGGATATCCAAGTGGAGCGCTGATGGCCGAGGTGATTCTCAGACTTGAAATTCTGATTTTGAGATGGCCCAACCCAGGTAACTCGGCTATAAGAAATATCTCTCTCAGAGCCAATCAGAGCTGGGGTGATACTCCATCATGGCCGTTGAGAGCCCGTTGCTTGTACGGCCTCTTGAGGCCAAGTACCAAGAGAGGGCGGGCCGATTGGCAAGTCGCCAGCTCCAGTTGCTTGCATGGAATCGATCTTAAACCAGCACAACAGTCTGAAACTCGCTCAATTCGTCCAAGACGGTACGGCCCTCGGAGATCTCGGGGTCTAGAAAGGTCCAACCTATTCGTCGCATTCGCCCGCTGTCATTGCTCGTGGCCACAACGATAAGTGCCATATAGAAGAAGTCGCTATTATTCCCTGCCTCTTTATCCTCTTCACCCTCTTCACCTTCTTGACCATCTTCCTTCTCTTCCTTCTTGACACCCTTCTGCTCATCCGTTGGGTCATGTCGTCTAAGCACTAGCGCGGAAAGTTTGAGATTTTGGATGAAGCCCCTAGCTGTTTCGTCATTGTGGCTTTCAATGTTGTCAAAGACTGCATAGTGACCAAATGGATTGCCCCTCGCCCTCTTCAGCCTCACGTACCGCTTGTGTGGTACCTTATTCTCGTCCTCTTCAGGCTCGTCGCTAAGACTAACAGGAACCAACGGCGCTCTAATTCTGATCCAGCCACCCTTTAGCTCGCCGTACGGATTCGAGGTCTTAAGCTCAACGTGATAGTCAAGAACGGTCGCAATATCGCTCCAGTCCTTGCCTGTACCCGCAGCGGCAATGCCATCAAACGATGCCCATGACCAAGACGGAGCAATGTAAGCCTGCGATGTAGGGGTTGCAGGATCCTTGGTCGATAGCAGTCCCTGCCATGCAAGGCCTTCTACCAACGCATTGCTCCATAAGCCGGCCACATAAGAAGCCTGAATGCGTGACTCGAACATCCGAGCCAATCCCGACATTGCAGGCAGCTTGTCTGAAGGTTCGCTCAATCTTCTAGTGCCGTAAGCCCACAGCAAATAGTACCACAATCCGTGATCGGCGGAGTGCTGAGACTGCCTGCATACTACTGCGGAAGCGGCTGGTTCGAATAGATCGCAATAGCGTCTGGGTTCGCGAAAGCCGTCTTCGCTGAGGAATTCCTGCTTACACTCATAGTACATCTGATCTGTACAGTAATGAAGTATGCGTGGCCCCATCAAACGCTCTTGCAACGCCCACGCGCGCTTGGTGAGCGGCTCGTCCTTCATTTCGAGGTACGACCTACTGAGTGCCTCCTTGCCAGGCGACAGTAGGAAGGCTAAGAGCTGTCGAGTCGTGCCATCTTGCCCAGTGACGTCAATTAGGATGTGCCGTCTCTCTGGGCGTTGATTGAAGCAACCGGCAGAGCTGTCTCTGGCGTGAGCAGCAGCGATGGTCAAGTGAGCATTTGAGTACACTGCGGCCATATCGGCGGACTCGCGTGCCCAGTCTTCCAGATCATCCTGGCAGATGCAGAGTGAGTCTATCCAGAGGTAGCGGACTCCCACTCGTCTGACTATTTCCACTGCATCCTGAAATGTTTGTGGGAGCTCTTCGATCTTGATTCCCTCTCTTCTCGCCGCTATCGAAGCTCGAGATGTAGTGAAATGCCCTGTCTGTCCCCAACAGTGGCTCAATGCAGCATAGGTCCCATGAAGGCCTCCAGTCTGCTGCAGCCTGATTTCTGTTCGGTTTGTACAGCACTCCAGATCAAGTACGCGCGATGGCAATGGCACACTACCACTGGCCTTTGAATGTTCATGGTTCTTGACACAGTTCTGCACCCAAGCGGCCGCTCGATCCAGGGTTATTGCAGAGCCTGCATTTTCTTTGACCGGCCGTCCTTGGTACAGAGATGCTAGTGCACTGTCTGAATTGAACCATTAGAGTAAAGTTGCGATTCAGCTCCATACGCACCAGGGCATACCGTCTTCCACGCAAAATCCCACAGTGGCAACCAGAAAAATCGAACGCTCGGAGACCCCACGCACAAATACAAAGAAGCCATCTCCACCGTTAAAACGTTCGGTGAGCCATAGCTGGAAGTTGGAAGGAAAGCCTAAGCCGCTCTTGTCCTCGTAATACGAAAAGACTGGGTCTCCCTCCGCCTTGTGGTAAGAAGTGACAAACCTGCTCACAGAGCTGTGGATCAAACCGCAGAGCTCGCAGTTACTAGCAGATGCTCCGAGTGTTTCGAGGCTGCTGTGGTGGCAGAAACCAAGGGGCTCGTTCGGTGTGGAGGGCTCTCGGTACAAGAAATATGGCATGTCCAGGTCCGCATTGACACAACTTTGAAGATCCTTCCAGTGTGAGGGCAGTTGAGGAAGAGATCCGAAAGGAATAGACCGGCAGAGAGAACAGAGACTCATCGTGCCAGTCGGTTGTCAGTACAATGCCGTATGGGTCTGCTCAGGAGTGTTCCCGCAGTGTCGCTCCAAAGCGTCGTCGCGACTAGGCAAAGAAGAGTCTGCAAGGCTCATCCTCCGCCGTCTGGAGAGACTTGAGAGACTGCAAGGGCAGAGAGGTGCTATCTTGGCCCCCAAGTACTACAGATTTCTTCTTCCAGCCTCATTTGGATGGAGCTCACTTATCTGGCGCTGCTTTGGCAAGCAACCTGCGCAAGCACGAGTGACCGAAGAGACAGCTTAGCTTCCGCTCATTCTTGTTCAGCTCATTTTTGATGAATGAGTGTATGAAGAAGAAGCTATCTACGCAAACTAGCAAGGAAGAAGGAAATAGGCCTGTGCTGAGTAAGCCGCCAAGGAGGACCTACAACAACTTCGAGCTGACAAGACCGAATTTCCCGAATTTCAAAGACAAGATTCATGTTTGTCCTCGCTCTGAACAAAGAACATGCCAGCAAACAACACAAAGGACATCATCAAACTCGCCTTTGCGTCTAGTAGACTGACGAATCGTCAAAAGGCAGCAGCCGGCCATATTCTACGCGGTTTTCACATTTCTACGCCGCATCCAGCCACTCCCCTCCCCATCGGCGTGGTCGGACCACCACCAAGCCCACCATTACCACCAGCACCACAATATGGCCATCGGATCGAGAGGAGACGAAAGCAGGCAGAGATGCTGCGGCAGGGGAAGGAGCTACGTGCCAGTGAAATCAAGCCAGGGAAACAAAGTCCTCTGAAGAAGCGCTTCTGGAAGGATGTAAACGTCACGAAAACTCCAGGTTTGCCTCTACATATCTCTCTCCACACTTCTACAAAAACTGCTAGCTAACGCCCCAGCCCAGATGGCTATCAAATCTTCCTCGACGCCCGCCCCGTCCGCACCCCTCACAAAACCATCCTCACAATCCCCCTCTCCAAACCCCAGCTCGCTCACTCCATCGCCTTGGAATGGGACCTCCTGACCTCCGCGGCACAAGCTCTCAAAAACCACAACACCCCCCTCACCTCCCTAACCTCCCGCGCCGATGACATCAAACACCAAGAATCCCAAGCCAGCCCTGGCTACACCAAGACCCGCAACGACATCGTCGGCACCGTAATGCGCTACCTCGACACCGACACCCTCCTCTGCTGGGCGCCCGAGCACTCCGCCCATGACGCCCAGCAAACAGAAACCCACGAGACTCGCAAGGGCCACTCCCTCCGCGAGATCCAACGCCGCACCGCCCAACCCATCCTCTCCTACCTCACCACCCGCGTCTGGCCCGGCGCAAACCTCCAACCGATCTTAGACGAGACTTCCATTGTGCCGAAGAAGCAACCCGAGATGACGAAGAGTATTATCAAGGGGTGGATCATGGGCTTACCGGCGTATGAGCTGGCGGCCTTGGAGAGGGGCGTGCTAGCGAGTAAGAGTTTGCTTGTTGCGACGAGGTTGGCAGTGGAGTGGAGTGAAGAGTTTAGAGATCTGCAACACACGGGCACCGAGAGGGAAGGAGAAGGGCAGACAAGGTTTGGGATCGAGGAGGCGGCCGAGGCTTGCAGTACGGAGGTCAAGTGGCAGACGGGCATGTGGGGCGAGGTGGAGGATACTCATGATGTGGACAAGGAGGATTTGAGGAGGCAGTTAGGGAGTGTAGTGTTGCTTGTTAGTGGAAGTAGATAATTAGGCATTTTGAGGGGGACAAACATACACTTTACTTATATTACTAGACAGACATGACTGGATGGAAGAGACAAGTGTCCCCGAAGTACGGAATACGAGTCACTTCGAACCCCGAAAACGGTCACTCACATATAACACAGTCTGGTTCAAAAAACATGAATGTGCAGGTCTATCTTCCTAACTTACACAACCCTCCTCTATACCACAACCTCATTGACGTTCAACCCTGCCATCCACACCTCAAAAAATATCATCACACACCCCCCATCCGGCCTTTTCTCTCCTCCCCCAATACTCACCACTACTCTCCCAAAAGCTCTCCCCCGTAACGCCATCCACCTTCTTCTCGAACCACTTAGGCCTCCACTCTTCGCCATCGTTCTCCCTCTGCCTCCTCGCCGCCCTCTGTTTCTCCTCCACGCGGTTCTTCTCCTCCGCCGCGAAATCATACTCCCCATCCTCCATGGCACGCTGGTCGGGTCTTAGCCGCGTGTCCGTGGGCGGGAGGACCTTCTTGAGGTTATCGGGGATGGCGTTTAGGGTCAGGACGAAAGGGGTCAGATTGAAAGGGATGCCCGGAGGACGTTTGTTGGCTTGCCAGATGAGGATGACTTGGTTATTTGCGGACGCACTAACACTAGCCGTGGCGTGGGCTGCGGCGGATTTGGAGATATCCTGGTCTTCGAAGCCGGGGGTGAGGCGGGCATAGATTTTGTCGTTCCAGCGGCCGCCGATGCTCCATTTCGTGATGCCGTCTTTGTCTGTGACTTTGCCGGTGACTTGATAGGCGGAGCTGGCTTTCCAGCCGCGTTGCTTGAAGTCGAGGATGCAGACTTCGCCTGTGGTGTGGTTCTTGATCTCCATGGGGCCGTAGTTGTCGACGGTGGGGTTGCCGGTGATGATGCCGACGACGGAGGCGGTGACTTTCTTCCAGGTGTAGAGCTCGGGTGGACCGCCGCTGGCGGGGCGGAGGCGCAGGAACCAGGTTCCCAGATGGTTGATGTCGAAGGTTTTGCCGTAGAATTTGGAGCGGACGGCGCTTTCGCCGAAGTAGTCCCAGTTGGCTGATTCGGCGTACGCTGCTCCGATGGGTGGGTGATGCGAGACTTGCTCAATGAGGAAGCGGTAACCTTTATCCGGACGGACATACTCGAAGGTCTCGCCCAGCAAAGGATTGAATGGTTTTGCAACCCTGCCAATGGTTGATGCGTACTCTGAAGCTGCGAATGCGGCGACGTAGACCATTCTTTCTGCGCTGTCGGTTCGGTCTGCCGCGATATCCAGGAGATCTGCATATTCCATGTCTTCAGCAATACGTTGGAGCAATGAGGTCGGCTCATTGAATGACACAGGTAATGTCATCTTCGTCATGTCTTTTCCAATCATGGATTTCAAGATGCCCCAGAGTGATATCTTTGGTCGGTTATCTGCGTCCATCTTCAACTTCTTGCGGACCGGATCTTGGTAGCCGGAGAATGAAGGCACAATCTGCTTTCTCTTCGCTTCGCGCTCGTCGGAAACTGAATCATCGTCGGGAGCTTGAGGCGGCGGTGGACCGAGTGGAGCAGCAACCACTTCCACCTCACCAGCGTCCACAGCGTCAAAGAATTCCTCATCATCTCCAGACTCAGAGTCGGATATACTGGTATACTGCGCAATGACAGACTTTCTCCGATTGCCCTCTCGGCCGCTGATGGATTTTCTGTGCGTCGAGGCACGGCTTTCACGCGTTATTGGCACTTTTTCGAAAGCCTCAGCGAACTGTACAGGGTCCTGTGTTCCGCTGCGACTGTCGGGCCGGCTGGCTGCCGTAGATTGTCCTTCAAGTGCTTCTCTCAGAGCACGTTTTGTTCGCTTCCGCTTCTCTTCCGATTCACCAACGGTCTTCTGAAGCTCTTCATGTTCTTGTGCAATTCTAGCCATACTGTCTTCCCACATCTTTCGTGTGTCTGCCTCCTTGTCAAGTCTGTATTGCCAGTAGGCGTCACGGTCCCTTGAGATCTTCAAGAGATTGACAACAAGGCCATCGAGACTGCTGACAGCCGCTTCGTATGTTGATAAGGCTTGCGAAATGGTGGGATCAGAGATCGGCATATTCGGGCTCCTTGCTCTCTCAACGACGAGAGCTTCCGATACACAAGCCAGAAGGTCGAGCTGGAACTTGGCTGACTGTGCAGTGATATTGAATGCATCTGTGTTGACAGGCTGTAGGCGATTACTACTGTGATCATCGTCATCCTGTTCCTCATCGAATTCATCAGCCGCCCTTTCGGCGTTGGTTGGGACTCTGCTGATATCTCCAGCTGTAAGGCTTGGTTCGTAAGAGCCATAATTGGAGCCTGCATCGTCCCCAAAGGCACTCTCTGCACGAATTGAAGCGGCGCCGCTGACCTTTGACCCGCCCTGACCTCCCATTGCTAGGAATGAAGGCGCAATTAGAGTCGTGGGTTTGGAGCTTGTCATGCTCAAGGACTCTGCATCTGGACGTAACCTATCACCTGCCTCGGCCTTGACGTGCCGCAGAGACTCTGCATCCTTTGCCTTTCGTCTGTGGTCTTCCTTCGCCTCATCTTTGCTATACTGAATAGCATTATTGAGAGACCAGAACCATCGCTTTGCTTCAACGACATGATTGGCCCTCAGATGATATTTGACAGAAGACTTTCCGTGAATCTCGAAACGAGTTTTGTCTTGTGCATCCATATGTAGCTTGGCTATTCGCATATTGATAGCACCACGGCATGCTGATCCGGCATCGTCTGATCAAGAGGTTAGAACAATGGCACCCACACTGCCGGAAGGCAAAGAACATACCTTGATGCTTGTAATAGCTTAGTACCCCATCCTCGAGCACAAACCATCTCAATTTGTAGCCGCTGGTATAATTGGTCCATTTCTTCAGGTAGCCTTTTATCTCTCGACCCTCTTTCCCAGCTTCTACGGAAGCTCCTGCAGATGTTTTCTGCCTCGAAACACCTCCAAGGATTGTCTTTTCTTGAATTCCTCTTTGCGCAATAGCCGCTGCAGGTGACTTTTTCAAGATTGCTCGAGTACGGTCGTCCTTAGTGACATCTTGCGGCAGTTTTCCCTTCCGATCCCGTCGAAACGGATCCGCACCATGCATCAGTAGTATTTGAATCAGCGCAATGTCTTTCTTCCTAGCGCCCTCATGCAGCAATGTGCCTCCTGTATCCATGGTGTCGAGGTCGGTCACTAGCTCCAAGGCGTTGACGTCAAGAACGTTCTCAACTCTAGCGTCGACCAAAAGATCTTCTAGCCTTCTGTGATCAGTGTGAGCGACTAAGCCGTGCACTTGTCGTACTATACTCTCAATATAGACTGAGCGCGCGAGCTGCAGCTCTTGAAAAATCTCTGGCGTTCTTGCGACATCGATTGGCGTGCGACCCTGGTGATTGGCAACGGACTCATTTAGATCGGCCTGCTGAAGAAGCTGTTTGACAATTGGTGTGCGACCTAGTTGTGCCGCAAGGTGCAAAGGAGTGTTCCCTTCCCTATCCCGTGAATTCACGTCCCTGACACCACCATTCGACAAGACGTAGTCGACCGCCTGCGGTTCGGCGCATTGTATCGCCAGATGAAGGATCGTAGTACCAGAAATCTGGCTGCTGGAGGCCTCCCGCAGCGCCCTCGAAATCGCTGCCGTGTCTCCACTCCGAAGCACCTCGAAGACCCGGAAAGTCCTGACCGAGTCCTCTATCGACATCTTGTGGTCCTGCAGCCCTGATGGAGCCACCTTCTCTGCCGTCTTCAATGATATGTTCGACTCGGTCGGCTCAGGGATTGGTGCAAGGCCTCCGCCATCAACAGTGTTGACAATGTTGTTGGAGGTAGTACTTGCACTCAGCGAAGGGAGATTGTTCGAAGTCATACGTGTTATTGGCGAACCACTCTCTGAGCCACTCTCGCCCTTTGGTGCACCTTCACCCCGAAGTAATGAAAGAGCGAGCGCGCTCTTCGAGCGCTTGTGAGAAGGCCTTTCAGACATGTTAGCCTAGATTTAGCGAAGGAGCAAGATGTCTCGGATCGTGGAGACGATGTCTCGTACTCGATAGAAGCAAATAGCTAATTAGTGGGTTGGTCCCCACCCACCTTCATTTGCGCGCGAAGCTGCACGATGACGAACGGAGGTGTGACTTACTCTTCCATTTTCTCCCGCTTAATCTCTTATAGAAACGCGTGCTATCTCAAGTCCATACTTGTAGCTCAGTGGCTCTTCATGAGGACAACAAACGACACCGACGGTGCAGGCAGAACTCATCCAGATTGCTGGTGGGGGCTTTCCTTGGCTGTGAAACAATTAATGCTCACTTACATAAGCTGAAGTTGTTCATCTTCCTTCGACGTTCAAGTCCAAGACTCGGATGCTATTCCATTGTATTCGCGATCTGAAGGTATGTCAAAACCAGGAATGTAGATGATTAATTGTTAATAACTATTCCGAACGCGCTGTCGAGTGGTATCAAATACATATCGCCAAAAAAATCGTGAAGCCGTTGGATTGTTCCATGCTATTCCCATCATGCCATTTGCGCCCCTAAGATGCTCCACGCTCTTAATAACCGCTTAAAGTATGCGCCCAATCTGGATTACCGCTTGGACAGAGTTCCAATCATCCTTCCTCCACTGCCAGCCATAAGGCTCTGTCGGACAATCAGATCCGCAGCAGCAGCGGCAGCTAGTCTCTCCTTTTGCCTGCTCCGGTCCCTCAAATAGTTTGCCGCCTCTGGTCTCATCCTGAGGATTCTCAAGATCATATCGTCGTTGGGATCAGCTTGCGCCTCCTTCCATTTCTCTGCTTTGGCCTTTTTCATAGTGCCTAAATTCCGACTCAACATGATACTCTTGGCGCGACGAGTGCTAGGCATGCCCATTATGCTCGCAGGCCCGCTGCCGAAACTCATTCCAAGGGATGGTGGAGCAGACAGACGATTCCGATTTGCCGCCTGCCGAGCTGCCGTGGCTGAGGCCATGCGTTCAGAGGTGCGAATGAGGTTCTCACTGGTATCGAAGTAAAAGAAGTTGAGTGTTTGGATTTCATGGTATTTGGGAGACTTGAGGACATTGGTAGGTACTCCATTGGCTTCGCCGGTTTCCTCGTCAACAGCATGGAAAAAGTCAAAGAGGAGCTGTAGCCATTTGAAGACAATGTCCAATTCTTGTTGGGTAAGCGGCCGTTGCTGTGAAGGCTTGTCCGAGAGTGGAGGGACAAGAATAGACTCGATGGTGACGAGGATTTCTTTCCAAAGACGGGCCATCACCATTATCATAGCCTCAGAGGTCAAGGTCTGGTTCATGATAGCGAAGTTATCGTCGAAATATGTGAACAGAGGTTTGACGGCATTGAGTGCGTCCGCATCTGTCGGACCTGAAGACGTAAGAGCTGCTGATTGCCGATTGCGATTGAAGTACGAGGACACGGAAGATATTGAGATTCCACGATTTAGTAATGAGCGAAGAGCTCGACGGGAGAGACAGTGATTTATATACGCAGAAAGCTTGTCGGTGATTTTCCTCGTCATGTCTCGTTCCGTCCGTTTCAAAGTGCGAAATGTTCTGCCAAAATAGAATTGAATGTCGTCTCGCTCACCTTCCATGCTGACACGCAAAAGCAGCCTGCCTTGAGTGTCAAGATCTAGCCAATACTCACGAGGCATGAAATCACTGAAGTGTGCCGGATCAAGCTTGAGGGATGTGCGACCAACATAGTCGTGGTCACCAAAGTTATCCCAGTCCCAGATGGTTGCGATAATATTCAATGGGCTCTTTGTGACGATGTCGACTGTGTCATCCCAACGAGGGTTGAGGTTGTTCATGATGACGCGGGTCTTGGAGAGCCGCTTTTGGTATTCATCCGTCAGGACAACATAAGGATCGCTAAGTCCATTGATGTCGCAGGCCTTTAAGTCCTCGGCCTCGACGATTTTGATGGTGAAGACAAAATTTGTATTTTTTCGCTGTCTTTGAGTAGCTGGCGGAGTATTTCGTTGAATGACGTCCATACAAGCATCAACATTGATCTCTCGTTCAAGCTTGTCCCATTGGCGGATGGCAAAAGCAATATCATTTAGCTTCACGAACGAGGTTGCATAGAATTGGAAAGGCTCCACCCTTTCTTTGTTGTTCCAAGTATCCTTTGCGAGCTGCATCCATTTCTCTTGCCGTGTCTGGCTTGCCGCAACTTCTTGTTCTGGGGTGAGCCTATCCATCTCTCGGCTGAACATTTGGTCGAGGAGCTCGCAATACCGCGCCAATCCGTCCCCAATTGCTTTCGAAAGTGCAGTCAAAAATTTGGCGTACCCGACATCATCGTCCCAGTTCAACTGAGTTATTTGATCAATGACCTGATTAAAGGATCTGAAAATGTCAATCACGGAGACACTATGTCGTTCGTCTTCTGTGGGTATAGCCTTGGGAACCTCTGTGCGGACAGTGAAACGATCCTGCTTGACGGCATTTTCAACCCAGCCCTTAATTTGCTCATCACTCATCCGAATCCATCGCCAAACAAAATCTGCCAGTAGACTTTCGATATGAAATGGGAAAGAGACGTCTGGGAGTGCAGTAGTGTGTCTCCGACGGACTTCGCTCAATTCCTCGTAAAGATCGAATCCGTCTTGCATCGGGACTTCCTGCTGCCTCTCGGCAGCACCCTCGAGAATCCTGCCAATGATGTCGCGGGCATCTTCGGCATAGGTAGGCAGCACACATTCTAGTAAAATCACGAGAGGAGCGACGGCGCAGATCTGTGGATTTTTCTTGAATCTTGTCTGTATCTTTTCGGCAAGTTTTATGACTGCCTTTCCCAATTGAATGACATGATAGAACTCCCATAATTCTTGTTCCTGCGGAATCTCTTTCTCGACATAAGATCCGTAGACCTCGCGTGCCCTGATGGCAAGACCATCGGCAATAGTCGCACGAAACTGCTCCTCTTGCTCAGGCGCTGATGAAAAGCCTGGATCTTCACGAATGTGAGTATCCAAAACATACAAAATCGGACCAAGGACTGGCGATGGCTTCGCGTCATAGCTCATCATGATCGCTTCGTAGAGCTCTCCAAGGAGAGTTTCATGTACAGCATGAAGTAACTGTTGCATCAGGACAAAATCTGCGACTGTCCACTTATCTCGTTCATAGAGCACCGATGACACTACCACGGAGCTTCTTTTGTTCTCCCTGAGGGGCTCTTGGACAAATGTGAAAGCTGTATCAAGGGTATCAAGATCGATATCTTGCTCGAGGTACTTCTGTCGTATAACATCCAAGAAGATGACCACTCGGCTAGAGCGAGGTATACGCCATCGAACAGCTATCTCATTCAACAGCTCTGTAGACTGGCTCGACAATAGCTTGATAGAAGGCGGAGTGGACGTTGCCTCAGAGGGTTCAAGGGAGGTGTCTCTCAGATCAAATGACAAAGCTTGTGCGAGTATGAACCGGTAGATGCCCCTAGGATCAGCTGGAATGAAGGTGTAAATTTTATCAGTGTCCTGTGGTCCCTGCGCGCCATCATTGCCAATGTAGAGGCTGCTCACATCTATTGGCTGGTCTATAACATGCGATGAAGATTCATTCGATTGCAATGATAAGTTTCTTGAAGCGTCGGAGTAGCTCGAATCAGAGGACTGTGTCCCGTTGGGATGCGAGTTGAAGCGCGGTAAGTTTCCGCCTGGTACGCTTCTGGCCAACTCTGGATTTGATTGCATTATCGCTAGCATCATTTGCGAAAGATCTGGCCCTTCGGCCTTTTTCCACAGCTCATATGCTTGTTCAGTCTCAAAATCGCGACTGCTGAGGGTTCGCCCTGTGCCAAGGTTGAGATGTGTTTGGTACGCCTTCAAATCCTGCAACGCAGCTCTCTCCGTCCAAGAAGGCTTGTTCTTGGTGATATCAGGCTGAACCATTGAGTCCGCAAAGCCAAATACCTTAGCGACTATTTGAACTAATGGCATGTCTTTGACTTCATGACTTAATGGCACCATCTCTTCCACAGTGTGTGAAGCCCCATTGGCCTGGTCCTGCGATAGGTCTTGATCATGAGCTAGAAGCTTGCTTTCAAGCGTGGAAAGCCTGGCAGTAAGTTCGGGTCTGTCCCGGGTCCAATCTTGGTCCTTCATAATGAGACCGACAAGGCGAACGAAGAGAGCCACGTGGCGGTCTACCATCATCTTGACGCTGTCATCGCCTGGCGCCTTCCCTTTCTGCAATTCTTTCGTAGCATTTGAGAAGAAGATAAGCACCAGGTCTTCCAGTCGACGGTCTTTTTCCATTCTCTTCTTGAAAGCCGGGTCTGTGAAAGCATTGAGAAACGCGGCGAAGGTTCTCTTGACCAATGCATCCTCGTATTCTTTTCTTCTTTCCTTTCCCATCAGGACCCCAGTCAGTCGTTTCTCAAGGATGGCCACGAAGCCATGAGGGAATCTCGTGCTTTTTGAATCGCGCACGAGACTAAAATCTTTCATGAGATCATTGAAGGAGGTTGAAGATCGGTGTACTTGGGGTTTCGGAATAGAGGCCTGTCTCGTCCTGCGAGCTCGTGGTTGCAGAAGATACGAGAGATAAGCAACCCTCAGAGCGAAAGTGTAGGCATCAGCAAATTTCACCGGCTTCTGCGGTGCCCTGAACGATTCCCATGATAGGCTTCTTTCGTTTTGGACGCTATTGACTCGCCCTTTGACAGCGCGGGAGTGCGACGAGGAGGTCGACATGAGATGATGTGTGAGTGGTATTCGTAGTATTGCCGGCTCGAAACCTCCAAAGTGCGAAAGTGCGTTACCGAATTCGCACGGTATGCAACAAGAGGGGAGTTAGTCGAGGGTGAGTGCCACATGGATGGAATGGCGAGAACGAGATCGGCAAAGGGAGCTGCCTCATATGCTCCTCCTGCATTTATGATTGAAACCCGTCGCCACAACTAGAGAACGGAATGTAGCAAATCCAGAGCGAAGCGAAGCTGTTCCTATGTCTGGAGTTCTGAACCAACCTGCCTACCTGCGGCAACGAGGGGCTTCCTGTTTGTTCTCTGTCCCGGCAATCGCCGAATCCTGAAACATGACGCTCCATGGTCATGGCGTAAATTAAGTGCGGCTCAACATTTAGCGTCTTCCCCACCATTTGCCATCCACGATCGGCCTATGTACATGGAAACGCATGTCTCACTGTCAGTCACGCCAAATACTAACACCACACGCGTGCTCCAGGCATCGAGCTCCCCGAAAGGTTTACATCTCGCTTTTCCTGCACGATCTTACTCCTGGAAATCATGACACACCCCAAGTGGCAAGGTTCCTTGAGACGTCGAATTGAGATGAAGGCCAGCTGAGACGAGGAGAATGGCCTCCTTTACGACGGACTGTAGCAATCTGGTAGAGAAAAATAGAAGCATTTTTGAGAAGGATTTCATGATCCTATGGCATTGAATATTGAACATTGAAAGCGAGAGATCAAGTGGTCTTGGCATTAAGTTGCCAAACAAGGTTAGACGGCTAGGGCTAAAGCGCACCAATCTTTGAATTTGTGTTGAGTACTCCAACCCTGAGCTCGACACCGATATCTCGACAGACATTGTAGTTGCCCACCATGTCTGACAACGGCGAAGTCGAAGTGCAAAACCCTGCTGGCAACCTCGACGTCCTCCCCAAAGAAGTCACAGCTGAGATTGGAAGTGTCAAGTTGTTCAACAAATGGAGTTATGAAGATGTCGAAATTAGAGACATCTCATTAACGTATGAGTTTATGCCCAACATGTCAAGGGCTCGCAAATTAACTCTATATTCATAGCGACTACATCCAAATCCGCGCCCCTGTCTACATCTCTCACTCAGCTGGCCGATATGCAGCAAAGCGATTTCGAAAAGCACAATGCCCAATCATTGAACGCTTGACAAATTCTCTCATGATGAATGGCCGTAACAATGGCAAGAAGCTGATGGCAATCCGAATCGTTGCTCATGCTTTCGAAATTGTATGTCAGATTTTTTCTATTTCTCGCACAAGGCGCATTCCTTCTGACTGGGTTGCTGTTAGATTCATATCATGACCGACCAAAATCCTATCCAAATTGCCGTCGATGCGATCGTCAACTGTGGACCCCGAGAAGACAGCACACGTATTGGATCAGCTGGTACCGTGCGTCGGCAAGCCGTGGATGTATCACCTTTGCGGCGCGTCAACCAAGCCATTGCCCTCCTCACGATTGGAGCTAGAGAAGCTGCTTTTAGGAACGTCAAGAGCATTGCCGAATGTCTTGCGGAGGAATTGATAAATGCGGCGAAAGGCAGCTCGAACTCATATGCGATCAAGAAGAAGGACGAGCTAGAGCGTGTGGCCAAGAGTAATCGGTAAAGATATGCATGGGGAGATGAACATTGCGGTGCACCTGGTGAACAAGGCTGTCAAGCATGTCTTACAGACTCTAAGAACTCTCGATGTCTCCAATCTGCTCAGCGTGGCTTGAGACGGATTCGGTCGTGACAGAATCAATCGAGAAATTGCCGTTCGTCCATTCTGCTGCGAGGCCTTCGCTGCCTGATTGTCACCAGTTCATTGCAACTATTGCTTCACATCCGCTGCTTACCTCCTTACACGTCTAATTCAGCCTATTTTCCCACTCCAAGATCATTTTCTGCTTTCACAGACTACTTTCCTCCCTGTGAGTTTCCATGCCGACATTATTGCCAGAATGGTGGACTGCGAGAAGGTGCTTACAGATTGTTATTGTCCACATGTAGGGCAACGAAATATCGTGCATTGTTTTACTATGCCTAACAATAACGTCAAAGTATTGCGAGGTTTCGATCCCCTACTGATGCCATTTTCTAGTGTATCTCGGACAGCGTGCATCAACTGAGACATCTGGCAAGCTACTCCCCAGTCCAAATCCTGACTGCACAATGTTTGCCATACCAAAGATGTCTGTCGACACACATGCAAACAGCTGTTCTCTCTCATATAGGTACTTTGTGTGAACCAATACGGCCATGCTCTTAAGCATTTCCAATCCTGCTTTGATCTCAGGCTAAGGCACGTCAGGAAACTTGTAGCTAAATGTTGTTGCACATCTTCCTTGCGTCTCCACGATCTCTTTGGAAAAGGGTCCCAGTGACCAAACCGACTTGATTCTTTGGTTAAGCCAATTGAGGGATATGTGATTGGTATACCTGAATCTGTCGTAGGTCCTCCTTGGCAGCTGACTCAGCCTGCGCCCGTATTTAGCCCCTGCAGAGTTTTCGTACCTAGATTAGCTTTTCATGTCACTCCTCCATCAGCATCTCGCTACTCCTACCCCGCATCTAATGAATGCCGTCCGTTGTGCAAGCCAATTTCTTCACTTAAACCTGTTTCTTCTTTCCTGGTTTCCTCACCTTCTAGGACTGTCCTGCAATTAACCTACTAAGTCCCAACTGCACTCACTCCAGCTCAAACCATCATTTCTGTTACGTATTCGACTGCCACAGAGAACCTGGTCCCACCACTCCATCGGCCCAACCAGACTCCCCCCAACCTCCCATTCACTTGAAAGCCATGGACAGCACCTCATCCCCCTCCACCACCAGCACCAAAGACATAACCGCCCACGACACCGTCTCCAGCGGCACCGATGGCATCGAAGGCATCAAGCCAAGCGCTACCGACGGTCCCAAGAACCCCGACCCATCCTCGGGCGGTGGTGCCTCTGAGGGGACCGGCACAGAATACAACACGCACATGAAGGGCACTGCAGCGCCGGGTTCTCATTCCGACTTGTTTGGATTGGGTCCGGGGGATGGGAAGGTACATCCGCCCAATAGTTCGAAGTAGCCGGGGAGTGAACCGGGTAGTGGGGTCATTGGGACGAGTGGGCACGAGGGGACGCATAATAGTGCGGTTGGGACTGGGACGGGGGTGTCGGGTGTCGGGTGAGAATTGCGGGAAGCCAAGTTGAATGACGAGATCACAGGAACATACATGGGCGGAGGCATAGGTAGAAAAGGCAGAAGGGGGGAAAGGTTGAATATTTCTAGGTGAAGAGGGTGAAAGATCGCACGATACTCATTCTTGAGGATTAGACGCTTTGACAAGATTCAATACATATCATTTGCATCTTTGTATTTCTCGTTGACTTCGTCTATACCATGTCGTAACAATCCAAGGAGCAAGCATTAATGTCCGTCTGGAGTTTCCTAGATGGTGAAGCATACCTCCACGCCGTATATCACCCACAGACTTGCCACAACTATTCGTCCGGCTTCTCTTCAAGCAGGTTCTCGGAGGGATTCGCGATAGGAAAGAGAACGACTACTTAAACCTAGAACCGTGAAAGAATGAATGAGTTGAAGGAGCGGCGCAACGGTATAGGATCCCATGGATGGGATGTGAACAAGATTTTTTAAATTGTGATAGACTGCTGCCTCGGTGCGCTGCATCTACAAATGGGCCAAGCTCCACGCTGCTGCCCAAGTCCAATCCTTTCTCTAGATATCCTAAAACTCCACGCACTCCCATGAGACAATGTAGATGGGCTATTCCTTGGGCAACGGAACACCAGGTAAATTTCCACCGACGAGCCTGTACGTAAATGTATATCAGCAAAGTTTCAGGTTGAGTCGAACAGCAACGTGGTCAGGACAGCAGAAGACAAAGCATGAGGTAAGAGCAGACAGCAATAAATGATAAAAACATACAGTAGACTTGGTCACAACCGCAAAACGACAACACAGCAATCGAACTCATCACCATCGCAACACACATCGTACTCACTTCTTCCCCGAAAGCACATTCACACTATTACAGTTCAAAAACGGCGAGTCCTGAATACTAGGGTTGAAAGAGCTGGCCACATTCGTATTCCCGCTTCCACCGGGACTGGCCGGTTGGTAATTCGGGTTGGGCGCACTACCTTGGCCTGCCACGTTGATGGCATTGTTGTTCAAGAACGGCGAGTCTTGGATGGATGGGGAGAAGGAGGAGGTGACGTTGGTGTTGCCATGTCGCTTCTCCGGCTCGCTGTCTGCTTTTGCGTCTGCTTCTGCCTCGCGGATACTGATGACGTTGCCGTTTGCGAAGGGAGAGTCTTGAATGGAGGGGGAGAAGGAAGACGCGACGTTGGTGATGTCTTGGCGTTTGCGGAAATTGGAGGAAGCGGGGAGGTGGAGGGCATTGCCATTTGCGAAGGGGGATCCTTGAGTTGATGGGGAGAAGGATGAGGCGACGTTGGTGTTGCCGCGATCTACTGAGGGGTTCGAGCTTGGATTCTGACTTCCGTATTTGCTAGGGTCATATTTGGGCGTCAAGATCGTATCGGGGAATGGTGAGGAGGTGTAATCTTAAGGGGCTCTTTCGTCGAGGGATGGTTTGGTGACGGGCAAAGCGGTGGCGGTGAGACTAAAAAGGACAACGGCGAGGAGAGAGTGAGGCAACATTTTGAGATGTAGAGTGAGCAGAATACTCCAAGAGGAGAGGACTTTGGTTCACGAGGTGCCGCGATGAAGATCCTTCTCAGAAACGAGTGCGAGAATGCTCAACTTAAGCCTACCACCAGAGGGCAAACTGGGGAACCTTGACCATTCATATGTGAAAAAGACGATCGCAGAGCAGTCACCTTGGTACTGTTGCCCTTCTCTTCAGATGCTTCCGCTGAGGATCCACCACTTACAGCATGACATATGAGGCTGCAGCTTGGCGAATAAAGGAGCTTCCGGGGAAGTGCCAAGGGTGACTCGGCCGAATCTCCTTGAATGGGAGCATGGGCTATTGCCAATTCTGATCGAGCAAACAGCCCCAGTATCCCAATTGAGAAGACATGCAAGATGAGGCTGCCGATGCGAGAGCGCCACCGAAAGCTAGGACTGCCCCATTCATGCTTGGTTCCTGGATCCTGATCTTCGGTCTTCGGCGTGAAGGTTGATGGATCTTCGGAACCTCGAGATGCAGCACTCTCCAGGCCCAGGCCCATCGGAGCCCACGTCCACGAAGCACTGGTCGAACCATGACGATTGCTGAGGAGACATTCTCTCCCAAAGGACTGCAGAATGGAAAATTAGTCCTCCGAAGCGTAAGAAGGCTTGATTTGAGCCGCGAGATGTCGTCCCGTTTAGGGTTTTGATGAGAGATGAGATCTTTCCGCTTGCGGCAAAAGCTCACCACCCGGATGCGCAATTGGATAGAGTCCCGCACGTAAAGATTTCCGAAAGTCAACCACCTCCCCATAACAGAGCCTGAATGGACTGCAGCCACAGGCTCCTACTGGTAATTCCGCAGGAGTGCATAAGGGTAAAACTCTTGCCCGCAGGCGTCTTGAAGCGCCCGAGAGTGACGCTAAGAAATGGGTCCTCGACTCTCAGGACTCATTACAGTAGGACCCTGCTCTAAGCTGTAGTATCCAGCGCTCTCAAGCTATCATCGTCCTCCCGATGATCAGGTCAGAAGAAAAAGCTGCAAGTTATTCGTCTGCACGTAGCTATATGATATATCCTCATCAGTACTCAATGTAATGTGATCGACTCGAAGAAGGCCGCCAAGCATGCTGTTTAGAGAACCAAGCGGTCGGATGGTCGGAACCATTCTTACATGCAGATCAAGGTCGATCCAGAAATGCTTGACCTTTCAATACCAGTAGAGTCCTAAAGCAACCCGGGGGCTCTAAACTTAGTGGGTACCAGCATTACGAGAACCGTGCCACTCGCAGCTGAAGGGAGATGCTCCGTAAGTCTGCAAGCTGAAGTTGAGAAGCCGAATGATGCACCAAATGGACGCCAGTCGAGGTGAAAGACCGCCATTGGCTTCTCCCGGTCCAACATCACCGTCAACAGCTGGAACCATATCTTATTCATCTCTCCCCACACCAAGACTACACCCACTGAAACCTGCATCCCAAAAAGAAGTCGCTTTCATCAACTATGTCGATTCGAAGATTCGACAGATCAATCGTCGTTATGCTAAGAAATTCAGCAGCGACAGAAATGACGCAGACGACGAGGCCCGCGGCTACGATGATTTCGAGGGTGTCGTTGGGGATTTAGAACACGTTTTCGAGGCGGTTTGGGTTAGCAGCACTCGTACGCTGACCCATTCCTTGAAGTCCGACTTCTGCAAACTTCTACGTTGCAACTGTGTCTTTGTGCCACAAATGTCTTCTGAATGCGAGCAGGTCGGCTAACTATATGATAGCCACTCTTCAAATACCCTATCTACTGTCGCTGGCCGGGATAGTTGCTGATTACCTTCCGGCTTTTCCATTCGCTGAAGCTCCTACACTTTATATAGTGGCCAAGTTGGACCACGCTTTCGCAATCCTTCTCAGCCGAGGGAGGGGTTCAGTGGCATCCATTGCTACTGACGGGGACCATTATCTTGTCTCGGTCACGGACAGAGTCAGAATCAGATCTGTGATCGAGAGCACTCGAATTATAGCTGTCGAAGCTTCGGTAAGGAGCACTGGCTCTGCTGACGTTCGAGATGTCTCTGAAAGTTTCGCTGACACAGACTACGAGGAGTCTACCCCAGCCGATGGCCATCGGCATGACAGAGACTCGCTGAACATGAGCATATCCAAGATGTACGAGCGCTCACTCAGCATCCTCGGTGACAGCCTTGGATGAACACTTATTGCCCCTTAAAATTTATTCAAGTGCTTCATACGGCACGGAACGCTGCAGCGCAATCTTGCAGCAACGTCACAAAGTTTCCAAATTGTTTGACAAATGAACCCTCCAATATCAAAACGCAAATGGTAGGGGAATCCCTGATGCCAAGCCAGGCGGGACGGACCGTCGTTTTGAACGGGAAAATTCTCCCCGCTGCACACATCTTTTGTAGGACATTTTCTGGACACCTTCACCGACTCTTGACTCCACTGAATAGAAAAATTCAATGGTTCGAAAACACAAAATAGTGGGTTTTGCTGCCTGCAGCCACTCACCATCACTGAAAACAGAATGAAGCTGGAAAACTTACGCCTTAGGCATCATCTTGGCAGTGCAGCCAATAGCACTATGCCACGCTTGGGCACTATCGTTGGTCAATTAACAGAACCACACCCACTCAACAGGTCAGACGGCTTAATACTTACTTAGTTGACGCCATGATACCCAAATTGTCTATCAGCAGCGTGCTTCATGGCTCGTTCACACATGGGCGGGGTCGGACCCACGACAGGCGTGAGGCGAGCGGGTTTCTCCTCTCAAGCGACGTCCGAATATAAAGAGAAAGCCAGTGAACCATGAACTGAGAAAGAACGAGTCACAGTATTCCAAAGCGTGGCATGCTCTATTTGTCGACCATGTTGTTTTTCTATATCATTGCTCTCGGCTTGTTGTTTTCAAATAGACAATTTACAGAGGCTGCCGCTTTCACAACACCAACAGCTACGGCTATACCACTGCAGATGAGTGTGGTAGGACCTGACCCAGACTCGCAATCTTCCTCAGACACATCTCTTGAAGTGGTGGTTCCGCCGCCTCTGAGTTCATTGCCACCTATCCCGCGTGTAACCCCGCCACCGTCTCCTCAACACCTCGAACAGAGGCAGAGATGTTGGAACGATCAGGGTTTCTCCGTCAATTGCGCTGTCTGGACCGGTTATCGTTATTCATGGGGTCCATCTTCGAACCCCTACGATTATTGGTCTGGTAACGGCGGGTCTGGGGGCGGAGGTTCAGTCTCCAGCAATGCAAGCAAAGTCCAAACAACACGAAGGCACACAGTCGTCGTCTTACTTGTCATGTTGATTGCCATCGGCCTCTCTGGCATGATATCTGTATTGTGATGCTGGCGGCGCCAAGATCACTATTGGAGACAGGCCACTCCGACGCACCGCCGTTTTGGAGTGACGAGTATTCGCGCGAAAGCGGGCTCGAGCCGGAGCATGGCCAATTCAACTCCTCAACGAAGCAATAAAGGATGTCAAGGCCATGAGCAGTTTGCGCTGCCGGGCCCACCACCCTCCACCAAGGCAAATTCGGCTTGAGCCTTGAACTGACACTAGTGAGACCTGTTCAAGCCTTGATCTTACTGGATCTGCTGCGGCTATTGTCGAGTTTGGTGAGAGGCACTGGGCGCTGACTTCGTTTGAAGATGCTTCGGCAGAAAACGTGACTTTTCTCATCATGGGCAGGCACCGGATCTGGATGCGAAAGGTGGAGGGCATCCTTGGGTCGCCAAAGCAATGTCATGATCTATGTGATGCTGCCTGTGACTCGATCTAGAACGCCACATCTCTTCAGTCACATTTCTGACTTGGTGAATACGTGATTTTATTTCACTCTTTTTTGGTCTTGCTTCATCGAGCGTCCACACGTAAAACAAACCGCGTTCGAGCACGTCCTCCTCAGAACGATTGCGGAATTTCATCGAAGACTCTCTCGGTGTCGTGGCTACTCAACATCCACTACTCTTTCTATCTTTGGCGCCTATTCCGAGTATCTCGAATCAACGCTCTTGGACATCACATACACCTTTTCCAACGGCAGTCCTGATCTTTACTAGTCTTGTCAGGAGGTACACCAGAGCCTCTATGATGTGCGATATCACAGTAGTCGTATCTTCGACCACTCAGAAATGCCCTACATATAAGCGAACGAATCCTTCAAATCCACAACGCCCTCTGCGTCAAACTTTACTGAAGCCTGGATATCATATATGCGCTTGTGCAAAGCCCCTGCCTGGCTGCGTGCAGAAGAAGCCTGGTCACAGCGAGCACCATCAGACCAGGCAGTTCGTAAGAACACTGTCGAAGCGAAACTACGCGAGCTCGACCTGGTTAGTGCTGATTTTGGTGGTCCTTGTGGTGTTGTCTACTGCGGATACCGTTGGCTTCGCGAGAGAAGATGGAAGCGTCGATGCCGTTTCGGCCACACTGGCATCAAAATCAACTGCAATGGTGGAACCAGAGACACTGCTTCAAACAGAGCTCGTAACCATTACAGGGCTCATGCCGCAGACTGACTCGCTGGAAGGTACCACTGCGACAAGCCCGGCCAGCCATACTTTCAGCCTAGCATATTGCAGCTCCCCAACCCTGGAGGATATGTCAATGTCGCCAATCTCCGTGGCGTCGTATATGCCCACAGGTACTTCATCTTGCTCAACCTCGCCGAATGCACAAAGCACGACAGCGCCGAGTTCCCTGGCTCCGTTCGTCTTTTCGCGGCACGTTATGACGACTACAGTTGCTGCAACGGAGTTCGATGTCGACACTTCAGCGTCTTCCAGGGCCACGCAAACTCCCGTCGAATCCTGCTTGGACGTCATCACGGAATCATCTATCATACGTGAGACCGTCACTGTCACCGTGGCTCCGACCGCAGACACAACTGGGCTCAATACAACTACTCTCCATTTCTCGACCACAGTCGTTGCCACTGTACTGACCACAGCTCCACCATCTTCTTCATCCAACCGCACGCTTTCGAATGCTTCTTCACCATCGAACATGAACCAGTCGCCTACTCAATCTGTCGATGATATAATTATACCACCCATAAGCTCCAAACTGGCTGTCGTACCCCCGAACACACCTCCGTCAACTACGACAACATCTACAACATCTACAGCCTCCGCGTCTCCAACAAGTCAACCGCCGCCATCAAGCACGGGATACAGCACGGTCCCCATGCTCGCACCTCTGCCATTCACGTCGCCACCGGCAGTGACAAGCCCAGCATCCTCCACGACCGTGACACCTTGGGCTCTAGCAGACCACTCACACGCGATCACATCCCCGTCAACAGGTACAGACTCCGCACAAACAAGAGTCATCCCAGTGACGACGTCAGCAAATCAAAACCCCGTCGAACCCAGCAATACCGCCAAGACGACGACACCATCCTCCACCCCTGCACCAGTCAAGGAGAGAGACCAGGCTGCTACAAGCTCTACTTCCCCTACAGAATCCACTCCATCGCTCCTCGAAGCTCCAGCTACCGAAACCCCACATCCCCCGACCTCATCCTCGTCCCTCCTCTTACCGAATTCCGCACCCAGGTCAAACTCCCCCGTCCAGAACGTCGTCACCAGAGTGAAGATCGGGGCCACTGCAACGAAGACTTGGCTGCACAGTGCCCTTTGTACTTGGATTGGATATTTGGGTATTCATGGGCCGCCGCCTGCTGCGGGGGGGATGGGGGTTTTGTATACTAATGGGGGGGGGTGGGGATGGGGCCGGGATCTCTGTTTTGGGGAGGTGATGATGTTGAGGGGCTTTGGGTTGGCTTGCACGGGTGTGTGGGTCGGACTTGGATTTTCCCACCGGAGAGCGCGGTCGAGTGGGGATGGGAAGGGTGTATGTCTTGTGGTCGGTAGGCTGTGGGCAGGTAGGTACATGCATGTATGTGTAGCCGGCAGCCTGAAACTTGGAAGATAGATATGTGCACGACATCCTGGAAGCCTTTGCCCTATGAGTTGAAATGACCCTGTCCATTGGATTTCCCCTCACCCATTCAAAACCCCCGTTCCGAGTGCCTAGACGCAGCCAACTCACTCTGCGTGAGCCCAGAAGATGCCTGCCGCCCCTCTACCCGGTGTCGTCGACGGGATGGACGATGCCAGGAACACGACATGGAGGAGGGAAGAGCGCCTTTCCGCCGCAGTAGAGAGAGAGAGAGAGAGAGAGAGAGAGGTGGAAAAACGAGCGAACACGGGCTCCGGGGAGGCATAATGTTGTAGGTCCTCCTTGGCGGCTTACTCAGCACAGACCTATTTCCTTCTTCCTTGCTAGTTTGCGTAGATAGCTTCTTCTCTTCATACACTCATTCATCACATAACAGCTGACCAAGCAGATGGGGTTAGGGATGATGGGCATCCAGGGCCTGCATTATCAATCAGTGATGTTTGCAGTTCACCTTCTCGAAAGTGGGTGGGTGGGGTGGTGTAATAGCAGACAGATATTGTCAAACACCCCGCGCCTTAAGGCGTCCATCGGCCCTGGTTTCGGGCGCCCTGTCCAACAGGGCTATTTTGAGCGATTCTCTTCATTATATAACACTCATTTTGAAGCAGCAATTCTGGATAGATCCAGGGCAGCTGGTTCTGTCTAGTTGACAGTCGGTTCATTCAATTCTACAGACGTTCCGTTGCATTTATGGCCATTTGTCTGACAGACATACTACGGTACCAGGCATAAGTTTTCGTAGCTCGGCGCTAGTATGCGCTTGTGATAGATACAGCGCCAAAACGCTTGTTTCATACGCTTGCCTATCTAGCATCTAGTATCGAGTATGCCTGCTCTCTGGCATACCAAGCGCGTCAATAGCGTGTAACCTGCTAGCAAGAATCTGTTGTAAAATCAGCGTTTTCGTACAATGATACTAGCGCCGAGCTACGAAAACTTATGCCTGGTACCGTACTACGGTAGGAGGCATAAGTAATGTTAGCGCACGCTAGTAATGCCTTGTAAATGCCAAGATATAACGTCACAAATCGCTTAATTAGGACTAGCCTCTTTAATATCTTGTATGTTGTTCATCTGCGTCAGTTACTGCTTAACATCTTACTAGCATTAACTCAAGTAGCTCATTAAGATAGATCTCTAACACAGCATTCTATGCAGCAATAATAACTGCGCGTAATGAGC
>JAABUK010003153.1_pt1 | contig 28261 bp, 28 predicted proteins | sample 5559141 | NCBI WGS metagenome assembly JAABUK01 (sample SAMN10711869, study PRJNA513367) | rock metagenome | isolation source: Antarctica rocks | place: Antarctica: Victoria Land, Pudding Butte nord | collected 2016-01-03
TCCCGCCTTACCACCGCTGGTACGAAATCAAAGCATAGCAGGACAGAGGTTGCTATCACGAATCTTCAATTGGCCAATCTTTCAAGGAGCTAGGTAGGAGCATCCCGGAAAACACAGCCTAGTGTATATGTATATAGCGTAAAGGGGACTACCATGTCCGACACATTCTCTTCGCGTATCTAAGAATGTGCTTTTTTAGCTTCGATATTCTATCTCCCAATATCCCTTATAACTCGACTCTAGGCCGCTCCTAACATTATATCAAAGCTCTTGATTGACCAGTGATGTAAAAACACTTAGGACATGCTTCTACTATAGTTGAGTTGGAATATCAACTCTACTGATAGCTAAATCTATCCTCGCCTCGAGTCGGGGAGTTAAGAGATATCAGTACTGACCTGTCAGTATCGTGAACCAAATACGAAGGAGTCACAACCACTCGCTACAGTCCACGAGTCACAGGGAACTGACTTGCCTTTTTGGTGTCGTCAGCACATGAATCAAATTATCGAACAAGGCCGCACAGATGTCCCGAAGAGCATACGCCAGGCACCGCATAGAGCAGGAAAGCTCGGAGGGCACATGTTTGGGTTCACATAATTAAGTAGCCTACTATCCATACCCTTGAACGTAGTTCTCATAAATCATTAGCAGAGAGCAGGTAATAAAATTCAAAGATAAATCAAAACCACACAAACGCCGGCGTCTCCGCCCATTGTCCTTTCCTCCTTGCCGGCCCCTTTATTTTGGCGGTTCGGGATCTTCCCCCTCTTTGCAGCGCCGCCCGGGATACTTCAGCTGCATTGCCGGCAAGTAAACGTTAGTATCACTGACACCTGTGGCATTAGGCTTGGTCCAGTGAAAGGAACCCTCTGGCCACGCAAGGGGGTCCCGGAAGGAGTGGCCACGAAGGTCCTCGGATTGAAAGCCACCCTGCTCCGTTCGGTCCCAGTCCCAGCACAAGTACCCATACCCCCGATCGGCGTCGAGGTTGAAGCTCGAGAGAAAGTTCTGGTTGTGGCCGATCTGCCCCACTAAGTAGGCGGAGAAGACGACGGGATCGCCGAGCGGATTTGTGCCTTTGAAGTTTTGCCCACCGAAGCGGTTGCCGCGGTCCACATGCTTGACCCAGGAGTCGTTGTAGTGGTTTGTGTCGGCGGGACAGCCGGCTTTCTCGTACTGATCTCGTGCGCTGTTGCTGGCGAGCGCATCCGTGCCAAGGATTTTGTCGGGCTTTATTCCAGTGGCATACGGCCCCGCTGTTGTCAATGGCTGCTCGAGGTGGTTGCCTGCTCGTTCCTCGTTGCGGCAATTGTTCCGGTTCGGATACGCCCACGGTCGCTGGTATTCGACAACGTCGCCGGTAAGAGCACCTGCGATGATTGGTGGTCTCTTCCCTTTAGTAACGCGGACTGGGAGCCAGGGGTTTGGGGCTTCTAGCACGTTGCGCACGCCAACGTTGATTAGACTTGGATCCTTGTCGAGGTTGCCTAAGGGGTCAAGTGCCGAATCGAGTGCTTGCTTGAACGCGCTATCCACGCTGTGACCAAGCGTGATGAGGGATCCGTCCACCTCATTCGGACGTTGGAGGTCGCCGTTAGGATATCGCCTTTCTGATTGCGGCATCATGTAACCTAGATGTACCATCACCATGCGGATGTTCTCGCTCGATTCCCACAATGGTAGCGTGACCAGCTCGTAGAGAGCTTCGCGGGCTGGCCATGTGGCGGCGGATGCGACAGTCTTGGCGATGTCGTAAAGTGTCTGGCCTACCTTTTCAAGAGTTTTGAAGAGCCAGTCGAGGACTGCGAGTACCGCACTGCAACTCTGTGATATTGGGTCGTCGCTCGAAGCTACGCCGCTGAAGTCTGGCGGACCGACATCGAAGTCTGACGAAGGCGGTGTAAAAACAGTTGGGGGTTGCGGTCTGTCCAAGTCTGCTGTGCTGACATATGAGCGTTTGAAAAATGAGAGCATGAAGCGATAAGAGGCCATCATCTGCCACGGCAAGGGAAAGCCCTCGGGAATCTTGGGCACGCTGGCTGAAGGGTCTGGAGCAACACTTTTTCGGATCTCTTCGAGCTCGACCCCAACATCATCTACGCCAAGAACATCTAGCCACTTTCGGATCAATGCCGTGTCCTTCTTTACTCGATCCTGGAAATGCTGGCCCTCGAGGTTACAAGGATGAGGCACAGATCCCTCGGCAAGTTTGGACTGAAGATCCTTGTCGCCGCCTTCAGCAGGATCTGCGTACACCTCTATAAGGGTTTGGGTAATCGCTTCTGCGAGCCAACTGGGTAAAGCACCATCAGTGTCGAGCAATTGATCGCGCTTATCGCTGGAGGCTTGGTCGGTGTTATCTGGCAGAGGCTGCCGAAGGTCTCCCTGCTTCTCAGAATCAGGGAGCGTGTCGATGTTTCGCGGGATTTGAACAGCAAAGTACAAGGCAGAATCAGCGATGGACGGATAAGAGGGCAGCCATCCTACGAAATCGTCCCTTGGTAATGTGCCGTCTCTTGTGCTCTGGTAATTCCATCCGTCGATATGGTTCTCTATCAAATGATGTCGTTGCCAGTGGGTCCTGAAAGGACCACCACATTGCTCGTTGACGAACGAATGTGCGATAACATCTGTACCAAGATGGCATACCCAGCCGAGCGCGAACGCAAGCAGCTGCTCCCCATGCTGCGCATTGAGCTTGTCAGTGCTTTTCAGCATATCTCGGGCGCGCTCAATAAGTCGAGCTGGAATGATGCTCGTGCGGCGATAGTGTGCCATGTCGCTCCACAGGAATGCCTGCTCATCATAGCCTTCCCGCAGCTTCAGGGAGAAGAGGCCGAAAATGTCCGCAGATGTAAGGACTTCTTCCTGGGCAAGTTCGAGCACGGCATTCTTGAGCTGCGTGACTGCATCTCCCAGCGCGTGGAATAGGCCGCCAGTGAGATCATCGACGGCTTGGCCCGCCTTTTCTATAATTGGGCCAATAGTTTCATGGTATACCTTTAAGAAGTCTTTCCACATGCGGTGCAGCCTGATAAGAAAGCGGCAAATCTTGCCCCATGTGTCGTTCACGTCAGCGAGAATCAAGAGGAGGCCTTCAAATGGGTCGTCGAAAACGCCTCGATCGTCAAGCCAGTAGAGCAAGCTCATACCAAGCATTACCTCGTCACCGGGAAAGCGTGGGTCGTGGTAATCTTGCAAGAAAAAGAAGAGATCAGGGCCGACAGCGCCGACAGCCGTGAACTTAGGCCATTTTTCCATGATATCGGCGCATGTTTGACGGCCTAATTGAGCGATAATGTCTTTCGCAAGCTGTTGATCGTCGAGGAGCCTGCCATCCTCTCTCCGGACAAAATCATCATTCACCTGTGCGGACTTGAGGAATTCGGCCACCCTGCGTGCGGTGTATATGTGAGTGAATGGGCCTGGCATCTTGAATCAATTGGTCTGCAACTTGATATGGCAGCTGAGCGGCGCCTTCTCAGATGAAAGCCCTCCGATGGTTGTAGAGCGGACAAAGCAAACGGCTCTGCTGTAAAGGATGCAGAATCCAGCGTTTTTTTCAGGTTTTGAACTCTGGGTGAGCCTGATACAGTCCTTTTGGAAAGGTTTACCTCCATGGTGGAGAGGGGAAGAGCCATGTTCAGCTCGAGGCTGACAGAAGTGAATCTATCGAGATCTCGCCAACAGCACGGCATCTGAACTGACCGCCAGCGGCATCGCCAAGCCATTATCCGAGTACAACAGCTCGCTCATTGAGTATAGGAGTGGTGGTGGCTGAAAGCAGTCGAGTTTGTGGAGAGTTCCTAGATCATCTCGCAAGCGGGGTCACCAAGTACCAAGCCGGTTTAGGTCTAGCATGTAAAACTGCCAAGCCATCACTTCATAACATGCTCTCGCTCAAACGGGCTGCTCGAGTTGCAGCGACTCGCCCTCACGCAGGGTCCCTGTACAGAAATGGCTGAACCTACTACATTCTGTCAGCCAGTAACGCTGAGCTGACCGACCTACCCCGCGCAGTCTAAGCCTGCGCCTGGGGCATCGCCAAGGTGTTGGCTGGAATGGCTTCATATCACGAGGCCTCTCGCGATTTTCTTTCCTGCTGAACCCAGAATGTCTCGCGAGAGCTGAAGTCCAATACGAGACTTGTGGCTTGTGTGAGCGGTCAAACCGAGTATGGCGCATTTCCCCCTCTGTGAGCTGATCGAGATGCATTACCTAGAATGGTCTGAGCTCCTCCCTACTCTTGTAGCGCGTGCCCATTGATAAGTAGGTCAGGAAGGGCTCACAGCGGGCTGAGATTTAGGAGATTTTGATAAATTGATGCGTCACGGCTTTGTCGTGTCTAGGAGCGAAGACCTTGATTCTCACCAGACACACTCAATCTCCTGTCTTCATCTGTCATCTGTGTTGCATCTCCCCAAACACAGCTTCAGATATTGGTTGTAAGAGCCTGTGATTCTGTGGCTCTACCCTTCGAGGGCCTGTCCAAACTCAACACTGTCAAACATGGCCCCGGAACGCGACTATGGATCGAAGAAAGGCGGGACGCTTATGACTACTCATCCTCCACGTGACCATTCTCCGCCTAATAAGCACAACCACGAATGTCCCGTAACAGTGAATCTCAAGGTAGACTGCTGCTGCTCTTGCTCGTCTTCTGGAGGAGGCACCCCTGGCACGACAAAACCAGGTGGCCGGCCGACCCATCAGACAGGAACTTCCGATGGTTCTGTCAGCGGTGGACTAGGTGCGTCAGGTGGATTGGTCGGAATACCTACTCGACCTGCGAGCACATGGCCTGGTACACGGACAGAACTCTTCCTGCCGCTCCTCTTCATCCGCACACGGCTCGGCGACACAGGGGCGCGCCCAGTAGTTGGCGCTTTCTGGGAAAGTCCCGACATTCTGATTGCCCCTAACGTTGGGCCTGCATCTGCGCCAGCCCGACCACCAGATCTTGGAGCAACTGCAAGGGCTGACGTCGAAAACACGATATATGCTCATGTTTGGAACCTCGGGCAGGCACCAGCCCATGGTGCAATCATCGAATTCTATTGGTTCAATCCCACTCTTGGTTTTAATGGCACGGCCGCGAACTTCATCGGTAAGGCATTTGTGGACCTGGACGGTCGTGGCTCGCCCGGTTCGCATAAGCTCGTCAAGTGCCCCTTCAGCTGGATACCGAAGTTCCTGAACGGCGGCCACGAGTGCCTCGTGGTACGCATCAGCCACCCAGTTACGGACCCGCTGGCAAGCCCCCCCTGGGATGCGTCGAAGAATCGCCATGTTGGGCAACGAAACATCCACGTCATGTCCGCGGCCGAAGCGGCGGCCAAGCCTACCCTCGGCATCAACGTGGGTCCTCTCTATGGGCAGCCAGGTCAACTGCAGGTAGCCCGCGCAGAGACGGGGACAATGCCTTGGTTATTCCTTGCGACCAACAGCCGAACGAACATACCGGCGACAGGCGCCGCCAATGGTGTCGTCGGCATCACGCCACCAATTCCAGTGGGTGCCGGCCTCCCGAAGCTTGGAACGATCCCGGATCCGCAGGCTGCGGGCGTTATCGGTGATACACATAGTGTCAATGGTGATAATCAACAGGTTGGCTTCCTCGCGACGGACGGCAACCCTGGAAGCGGCAAGGCAAACGTGTATCGGGTCAGTGGCACGCAGAATGGTGAGGCGTTTGGCGGGTATACTGTAGTTGTTCTTGGCAGCTGAAATATGCGTCTTGTTGTAAAACATCGTGTGATATAGCGAATATGCTCTCTTATTCTGAATGGAGATGATAATGACAATGAATTGTTGCCCCACCCTCCTATAAAGATAAGTTGTGCTTATCCACCTGGCGGCTTATACAATTCAGCCGAGAAAAAGCCATGAAATAGAATGGAGACCGGCAACAGGTCCTAAGCAATATGGTTCTTTGAGTGTCATCTGTTAACTGCATGGCCAAACCCTGTTATACTACTTTACCATGCGTATTCCATTTGCACATTCGACTTTCAAGGCTGACGCAAAACTTTCGAGGCACGCCATTCAATCGATTCTGTCTAGATATGCGTAGATCGACATCATTCGTCCGCTCTTTCTTGAAGCTCTGATACTCTCCTCTAAATTACCTGATCTCAAGGTTATGAGTTCCCTTCGGACCCGACCAACATTGTCGCCAAGCGACGGTCAAAATCCGCAGACCAATTCGACAATCAACATACGCACGTCTCGCAGAACTGCACGGTTCAGAGACTGCTCCTTAATAGCCCAAGGCTTTCATGGCTACGATCTACTTCCGAAGGGAATTTCGACGTCCATGTCTTCATGGGACATCAGTTTCGGCGATGACCAATGTGGTAACCGAACTTATCACAATCTCCAGATCTCGCCCAGACATTGTATGCAAGGACGCACGAGCAAACCTTGCAGCTACAACGGTCCACCGCTACCATGTCTGAACATAGCATGAGATCCGGCGGGGCCCCATCCGTATGGCATGGCAATCTTTGTACGAATAACCTATCCTCGGCACCCTCTTCACTGATTCGCACTATGGTGATATAGTGTAGCCCGCTGCCAAGCACGGAGATACCACACACGTCCAGCACATTTATTGCGACTTCTAAACAGGTGATGAGATTCTTCAAGCGCGTTGTTGGCCTCATTCGAGGTGAGCCGATTAGATCGTTGAGGCATGAGGTGGCATATGTTGTACTAGGTACGTTATGGTAGAGCAAGCCAAGCCACGCTAACGATGCATAGTCAGTGATACTAGCTTGAATAGGATTAGCTGGCCGCTCGCCCGGCTTGGCGCCTCTGAGATACTCAGGCTCGCCAGGCCTGACAATGGCCTGTATGTAGACAGACAGTCTGGCACCGCCCAACCCAAGAACAATTCCATCAATTTTCTACACAGACACAGCAACAGCACAATTCCATCTTCGCTTTGTACATTCCTCGAATCCAAGTTACAAGCTGCAATCTATCACAAGGACAACGGCGAATCATCAACCATGCCCTCGACAGCAGCATACCTGAGCAACAAGTCCAGCTCTTTCTTTCAGCTTCCTACAGAAGTTCGGCATGGCGTATACGGTCGCGTCTTTCCTTGCTCAACATTTCGTTTAAGAAGGCAAGTAGTCGGCGCTTGTGAACCGCAGGCACCCTCAACATCAGCGACGGCTCTACTATTGACGTGCTATGCCATTCACGAGGAAGCCGTACCACTCTTCTACCGAGCAGCTCGCATACACTTCTCCATGAGCTGGCGGGAACCCACCGAATCGATCATTTTGAGCCCTATTCGTCTTCCGCTCCTCGTGCACATCAGTATTGATTTCTGTTGCCTCGGTCTCGACGACCAATACGAGGAAGATCTGGAGCGCATGCAATTTTGCCCTAATAAAATCATTGGAGAGGACTGCGAATGTCCGAAAGTCGGGATCGAAGAAGCTGCGGATCGCCGAGTCGCAGAATGCATTAATAAAATCTCAACTAATTCCCCCTTGCTTCAATCGTTCACCCTACATCTGCTCTCCTCCATTACTGAGTACGGCCTCTCGGGTGAGGACAAGGACATCCTACTTTATGCCTTGGGGTCGGCCGAATACCGTGGCTGTTCGTCTTCCACAATGGACTCTCTGAAGAAACTGAAAGTCCGCGACACCATCGTTATTGTCGCTGTTGCTGTAGACTACCCCGGTACGAACGCTTACATGTATTCTGGCATTCGAGAAGCCATTGCGCCTTTGGAAGAATGGGAGTTTTCCGAGTTGAGTGAATGGCCGGGCATCAGTTTGACTGGGGAACAAAAGAAGGACGTGCACAAGGTGCTGGAACATACGGAGATGTTCAATTTTCGTAAAACAGAGGTCGCTGCAGAAATCCGCTTTTGGTACTACCAGCCTCCAGGATCTAAGGCTTTAGTGCTGCCAAACCACAAGCTCCTTAAGGACAAGCAGGACAGCGAGGGGGACAGCGAGGAGGATGACAGCGAGGAGATGAGTACAAAGTCCTCGGAAGGGAAGTTCCAGAATTACCACCCCTTTGCCTACAGTCTCACCCCCAATTTACATAAAGGTTCGCGGCGTGAACGTAGGCAAAAGGATTCTAACCAGAATACTTCCCCTTCGATGGAAATTGAGCCAAAGGGGTGAGTTTTAAAGAGTATGGACATCACGGATTGGAAAGAACAATGGACGTTGGAGAGCATCATGAATGAGGAACAACTAGATGTACATCATTCCGGGTTCAAGAGTAACGCACTTTCTAATTGAACTCTTCGTAAGTACTTACGCTTTCTTGGCAATCTAGTAAGCCTCGTGAAGATCGTCTACCAAGAAAAGCGTTTGCTCCTCACCAATGTGCCGCAAAGTTCATCAATCCCTCATGCGCACCATAACATTCCCAAACTTATGTTTTACAAGACTCATATTCTCTCCCTCAGCTGAAGCACCATAGGTGACCTCCTAGATCATAGCCTCTTCACTCTAGTACCAACTCGCACCTGGCACCCAAAAGTACGACCCACTCCTTCCAACCCTCCTCCGATCTCCATGCCCGCTTGCAATCTCCCAATATTATAGAATGCATGGTAAAACGCCTGGGATGCTCATTTATGGACATGTTGGCTATATTCAATGCCAAGCATATAGGACTGAGGCTGATTTCCAAGATTATGTCACTCACAGCGTCATCTCCCATACTCTAGAGTGCCTACTGCCGAAACACTTCCTGATCTAGTCCACTAATCCAGCTCCACCCTGTTTCTTTTGAAGACTTCCACAGTCTCAAACAGACCTAATGATTCGACAACGTACAACAATTTAGAGCTATGACTTGTGAAGAGTATGGCTCAAGAAAAAGCTACATCCGAATTATATTCATAGACGCAGGCCAAACAAATCAGATTTTCCCTCGAAAGGTGCATCACGAAGCACTCTAGCCTCTACAGGTAATGTAACTACATAATCACCCTCGATATCTACCTTGAACCAAAGCTGACGCACCATGATCGCCTACGAATAACAGATATAAAGAAAATTTAGCAGTCTATTCTCAACCCTGTAACGATCGAAGATTTACGGGATTGCAGCATACATTTTAGTCAGCCTCAAGGCGTCAGTACAAACGAGAGAAAGTGATGGATATTGCAGTCATACCTCATAAAAGTTGATCAAGATACATACCACCGCTTTGATTGACCTCACTAAAGCAAATTGTAAAGTCAGTGAGAATTAAATCTAACAAACGCTATAATGCTGCCCGTACGCAAGCTTCTTTGTATAGTACTCGCACATCGTCTCAGCGTTATAAATAGAAGTGCTGTTGATGGCTGTATAGATTTCTAGATAGCTAAACGACTATGATGTGATCTTTGATTTTTGATTCTTTACAACGAGGATAGTGCTAGTCCTATTGGTTGAGGAAGGATTGAAATAGGCGTGATGGTGCCACAGGTTCATAGACTCGGTTTTGATATGTGGAGCACAAGTGATGCTTCAGACCACTACACTAGCGTACAGGATGGATTTCGAAGGGAAGAAGGAGGAGATGAGAGGAGACTGAGGAGGCTCTTTGTTTTGGAATATGAAGTTCTAGGCTGTAGCCGACAAATGCTAGGAAGGTATGGCTCGCCATGATCACGATGTTTGCTTGATCAATGGTATAGTCCCGATCACTTCTTTTGATCGCTTGCTTGCACCGGGGCAAGGCGACGCTTTGGAAACATTGGTCCACAACGTAATCTCGAATAACGGCCGGTCATATGAAGTCGTGGCAGTGAAACCGCTGTGTTAATGAAGTATGTTTCAAGGAGCTAGTAAATTTAAAAAGTATTACGATCTCCTCGTCTTCAATACGACCTTGAATTCAAGATGTGAGCTGTCAGAGGATGAGATAGTTCCCGCCTAGACCACTCCGTTAAACCAAAAGGCCATGAAATAGATAGATATTTATCTTCTGTGCTTATGGCTGTTGAACCTCGACAGCCTTACTACAAATTACCTGAGTCTGTCTTCCAAGGCATCAGCAAAGTGATTCTAGGCTTTGTGGATCGGCTTACCACGCCAAATCTTCGTCCAAGATCAATGTCCAGCTTCCGTCCATGCTATCCATGGATACACAGGAGATGATTCCCCATTCCTCATCCTTCGCTTTCTTAGGCAGTGAGTCATCACCCCTCTCTGACCATTTTCCGGTCCCGAAACCACCATCTGTGGAAACATGGGGCACTTGACACCTGCTTTCGGAGGCGAACTCTGTGCCTGCTGTGTAAGTGTCTGCAGTTGTAACCCACTGCATTTGAGGCGCAGTTGTAGCGGTGGTAAGAGTGGTATTAGCGGCTGGGGCTTCGGCAGCTGGGTGGGCACGTGTTGGCGCGACATCAATGTCTGATACAGGAGCGGGAGTAACCTCAAGATGGAGTCCTTTCGTGGAGTAGGGGGTTGATTCGACGGCGGAGGTACCTTTGCTACAGGTAGGGAAACCCTGGAAACGCAGTTCCTCTTGAAGTTGCTCCGCCTTAGCCTTTGTCTTTTCATGGATGCGTTTTACTAGCGCCTAGGCATCGCGGTCAACTATGCCTAGCTAAGAGCGTACATGGAGTCATACTTCACCAGGTTTAATCCAGATGACATGTACCACTTGCTTCGTGCGACCGTGTTCGATATCAAATAGCTGGTTTCTGTCAGTCCTTTCTCGGAGCACAGAGGTGGGGTTGTATCAGGTGCACCTTGTGAAACTTGATCCAGGAAAGTCCGTTGTTATTCGGACCCTCCAATTTCATCTCTGTAGGGCCGTAATGCTCGTAGATAGACATCTGTCCGACATCAGCGAGATTGGTTATATCCTTCCCGAGTCAAACACCAACGAGCAACAGATAAAGATCGTTGGTACACCATGTCGCTCTCGACTGGCGACGGGGATGTAAGGACAGGATCCTTTGATCACAGTCTATGATCGGCGAATCAGAGAACTTCAGCCGTGATTGCAAAATATCGCTCAAGGTACTGCGGACCCAAGTCATCTTCGCGTCGTAGTCGGAAAGATCCTGACTTGCAACGGGCGTGGACTTGGGTCGCCTGACGAGTTCAGACCCGCCTGGATCGATCTTTGCTGTCAGGTAGCCGGATTCCATGGTGCAGTAACGAGAGGAGTTGTATAAGCTTGATATTGGAGGTCGGAACGCGTTCCAATGTAGTTGTGTCGAGAGTTGGGGTTGTCTTGCCAATTTCCGTGGATACACTGAGGTGATGTTGTTTATGAGCAAGGAGAAGTAAGAGAGCATGATTGTCTGACTGAGTCGCAGTCCAGTCCTCGTGAGTCACTGAATGTCTCTCGGGTCTCCGATGCCAAGGCGTGCATTGAGGACCAGCCGATGACTTCGAAAACGTGCAAGGAGATGGTGGCGAGGCCAGGACGGCGAAATCCGGTCGTGCAGCATTTGCCTCATGCTTGCAGCTGCAGAATCCGAACTATTCACCAGACAAGAGGAACAGAAGAAGAAACATTTGCCCCAGCTTTCTTGTATGAGTTGGCGCCCAGGTCAGGTTCCAAGTACACTCCGAGCCAATGACCAGACGTTCTTCCTTGGCGCAAGACTCGAGACAGGTGGATCCATTTCCTTCATTTTGGCTCATGTGCATCATCCTTTTGCTTCGAAAAGGCCCTCACTTTCATTGAGTCCAGCTTCGAATGACTACTTGAGCTGGTAAAGCATCAATGGTATTCGGGAAGACCATGCTTTGCCCTGCCGTCAGCCAATCTTCCAGATGTACTCCGAGCTACCCCATATCTGGGGGGGTCATTCCTCGTAAGAGTTTTTGCCAAGTCATTGACAGAATGACTACCTAAATTGCAAGGACATGGGATACGCATAGACTGCCTGATAATCGAACAGCTCGAGCGGATGAGTACCTCAATGCGATCGCTGAACTAAGTTACAGTCCAATAGCTTCATTCGCAATGCCTATACGATATGGATATGTGCAGTACTGGGAGTGGTGATCGAATGCAATCTCGGTATGTATATTAGTGTCCCTTTTCCATACGAGAGACGTTGGAGAGAAGTTGATGGCACAGCAGCTACGTTGTACAAGTGACAAGTGATTTTTGCCTTCGCGCTAGACTGGATTTTTGACATTTCTAGTCCAATCCTAGCCTAGCAGCTTCGGGTGTGACCCTTGCCGCCCCATCAGCCGTATGTAGTTAGTATGCTTGGCATACAGTATCAAGGCTGTTGAATGATATCCCACAATGTTCAACTCGCCTTCCAGGTCTATACCAGAACAACTTTTATCCTTGCCAAGACCGCAGAAGCCCTGCCGGGGACTAGAAGAAGTGTGTCTGATTGAGAGCTCAGAGAAACTCACGACAATGCAGCACATTGACGCTGTGGGCCACGAAGCCCCGTCAGCTCTCCCTACTTACATGCACTGTCATGCCAGGGCCAGCAGATACAGAGGTTCAACGTCAGATCCCCAAAGTAGAATAATCGGCGAGTTTAACTTCACATCAAAGAATTTTGCTTTGGGTCAGTAAACGCATAGTGAAAGCAATAGATTTGATGGACTCTAGACTTCTACAACAACAACAAGCTACTGCTAATGACTGCATGAGATCACCTGAAATGTTCTACTCATCTTTCAAGACGAAGAAACGATATGATTCAACGGCCGTGCTGAAGTCATATATTGTCCTCTTGAACTGCTGGACATTCTCATTTCAATACCTACGTCACCACCCATGCAAGCGGTAAGTAAAGAATCTTCCATCGGTGCTCTCACCCACAGCATCATCAACCACGAAAGATCCATCGCAGCCAGTCCGCTGCATCAAGCCACTTCGATCCTGATCTCACTCGCCGCAGGCATCACAACATCCATCATCTCCTTGGCATCAGCTCACTTTCCTTCGAATCAGCGCTAATTGACAGCTGAATTGAAGCCTTGTCATGGCTCCCTACGTCGACGCCGATATTGACTCACTCATGAATTCCTATTTTTATTCGGATCAAAATCCTCGGTACCTGTACAAGGGTAACTATGTCAAGATTGTGAAAAAACTGAGGGACTGGGTCCCTCGCCGGATACAACATAATCAGAAACTCATGGCCGCGAGGGAGAAGTCACTTGCAATGAGCGATGCGACTCTTGCAGCCTCTCGCGGCGATCGTTCAGGCCCTGCGCCTGCCAAAATTGCTGAGACGATCAAGCACGTGGACTACACCCATGTGAGCAACCTCATATGGCTCTGAAAGCGAGCTGGACTAATTTGCGTAGGCACTCGATAAGGCGATAAAACTTGATAATATGAGGGCGATGTACCTCCTTGACGCCCTACGTCACGGAGGATTCACCTGGCCGGAAGTCGGATACCTGCCAGAGTTCGATGGCGGCGTATGCTCTTTCCTCGGCACGATCGACTCGACTTTTGATGTAGAGTCTACACTGGTCATTCTGGACGACAGAGAGCATGTGGACCGTTCTTTGGCAAAGCGAGCCGAGATCGCGGCTCGTCTCGCAGGACCCAAGCTTTCAGAGGGGAATCCTGCATCCAAGCCTCCTACCAACCTTGAAGAACAGGTCGACCCAGTCCCAGATGAAGAGGTCGATCCAGTACTCGATGAAGAGGAACGTCTCCGTAGGGCAAAAACAAAGGCGAGAGCTAAGCAGAGAAAAAATGCCAAAGCAAAGAAAGTATTTGAGGATTGGGCGATGGAAGCTTTGGGCGGAAATCAATACCCTGGCGTTTGCTTTTTCAAAGGGAAGATTAGGGCAATAGGGGTGGACAAGGACGACTGCCACGCGAGACTTGAGACATTCGTGAAAGCAGAACTCGGAGTTGGACTCAGAATGGAGGATGTGATGGCAGAGAACGCCGTCACGGGGGATGGTGTTGTGATGGTATACACGCCTCATAAAGCAGAGGACACTGGGACTTCGACCGACGAGGGTACTACTCCAGGTCCAGTGTCAGCAACGCCGCCTTCACCTGCTCCTCAACAGGCGTCCAAAAAGAGGCGCCCCAATGAGAATCACGCGGATTGGTTGAGTAGGATTCTGCCTGACGGAAAATAACCTGGATTCCCAGGAGCATTCCATGGCAGGAGCACTGGAAGGCTCGGAGCCTATGGACCCAACCATGGTAAAGACACGCTGACCAAATTTCTGGCCCACATCGAAGGAATGGAATGAGGCAGTCCAACCAGTAAGGGAGGGTGGTTGCTGAAAGGGTCCGCTTCCTGATGGCATCACACAGCGTAAGGTATGGTCGGTGAAAACATATGGGTCATCATGTCCTAGACACTAACCATGTCTCGTTAGAGTGACCTGATTTACGGCACTGTCAACACTCAAGAAGTCCAGAGAACAGGTGTAAAACCTAGCTCGAGCTACTTCCACCTTTCTTACCTTCTTCCTAAAGATCTCCTAACTCAGTCATTCGGTTCTCCGCAATTAACACTATCATGAAAAGATTAGTTCATCCAAATCTGCGGCAATACCCATCTCCCACAGTCATCATTCCACAAAACCCACCCACCTACTCTCCACCCAACCTCCGGCCACAACACGGCCATCATACCACAGACCCCTCAATCATCTCCAGCCACCCCTTCCCGTCCCTCACTCCATCTACCTCAACCATTCACAAGAACCCATAAATTCTCCCAAAGACCCCCACAATCCCAACCTCATCCCACCATCACCACAAGTCCATTATCACAAAACACAACTAGCACGCATCTCAAAATCTACCAACTAACACCCCACCCCAGCAGCCTCTCACTCCTTCTATACGCAAATCCAACTCACCACATCAAAACTCAGTCTTCGGCATAATTATAGCAGGCAGGTCGCTTGTGATCCTAGATATCAAACCAGTGATGACTTCATCGTTCTTGATGGATTGAGTAAGCAGCTCCAAATCCTACCACCCAGAGACCAGGACGCAGTCTTAGGTTCTGATTATACGACAGATATACTTTATTCAAGAGATGCGAAATGTGCGAAATTCTAGCAAGGTATCTGGTAGTTGTGCACTATAGCCATGGGTGTGGTGTGGTGTGTCACGGTGGGGTGTGGATCTTTACGGCAAACCCACGCTCGCTCCCGCCTCGAGAACTTTTGTTACCGTTCTCGCACATCTTTTGTGAGAATATGTGGGCGTCCTGACGCTGCTGAAATGAATATCATGCGTGTTCAATATTTATCATCTCCGCGGCCAGGGTGGGCGATTATACACGCTCTTTGCGTCCGAGAGCAGTTGAGACTGGATGTTGGTAGATACTAAAGCATCGAAACAATCTCCGCAGTTTATCTACGATATCTCCAGAAGGACGGAGTTAAGGGGATGCCATTTGTAATCTTGATAGGTAGGTAAACATTTCCTCTCATCTCAACAATCTCAAATGAAAGCGCTTTACTCACAGCCACTACAGTTCCTCTCTAGATATCTCAAAGAAGAAAAAACAACTCCAAATTCCCCAAACCAAGGGGACCCTAAATGCCATACCCAACACGAACCCAAATCCACGCCATACTCCTCCCCCTCTCTCTCCCACCTTCAGGCATCGAAGAATTCTTCACCCACGTCGGCGACGATGTAAAATGGACCGTAACAGGACATACAATACTCTCCAACACCTGGACAGACCTCACCACCTACCGCTCATCCACATTTGCCAAAATCGGACCCCTACTCGCCTCCCCAGGAATGAAGCTCAAAGTCTCAGGCGGCGAGGAAGGCATTATCGTTAGTGAGAATGGATGGGCGGTTGTGGATCTCAAGACCGTCGACACGTATACGAAGAGTGGCGTGTTGTATGACCAGCATTATGCGTGGCATATGCGGTTTGATGAGGAGGGGAGGGTTAGGGAGGTTAAGACGTGGATGGATACGGCGCATTTTGAGGCGGTGCTTGGGGGGGAGATGGCGAAGCAGGATCGGGAATGCGCGCTGAAGAAAGATGGAGAGGCGTGAGTGGGGCGGTGCGGGTACTGGTTGCGAGGGTTGTTTCAGCATAGAATGCAACAGGGTGGCGGAGCTTTTGCTATTTGCGACTCGCTAGCGTCTGGGTAGCGCTTCGCAAGAGACTGTAGGCACGACTCTTTATCGGTACGATAGCGTCGAAGGATCCAAGTCCGAGGCGCAGTCACTCCTTCGGATCCGAAACAACATGCTCGTACCTCAGCCGATCCGCCGATTGCGCAAAGGGTTAGACCTACCGTTCATGTTTCCCCAGGGCTCTGACTCTCTCTACTCCTCTTCCTCATTGTCTCCCAGGTCCAGATTTCAAAGGAACACCATCCCCCTCTCCCCCAGAATGGGCCAAACATCCAGCAGCCCCAACGGCCGCTACGGCATCGTGACAATTTGGAACCCCGCCACCGGCCGCGGCTGGATCACTCCCGACCGGGGCGGCAACAACATACCCGTGTGTACGGAGCACGTCAGACCAGGTCAGAGCCTGTGCTTGGGAAAGGGGGTCATGTACGTCGTGGACCGGCACGGCAGAGCTATCGAGGTTGGGGATCGAACGGGGTGGGTATCTTTGAGATTAGGTCTGGCCAGGCGTTTGTCTTGTGTTAGCTGACTTGCGAGTAGTTGGGTTAGGCCAAGGGCTGCAAGGAGTCACCACCATGGCGGCTTCGATGGTGGCTTCCATGATGGGGGTGCTGCGTCTGCGGGGGCGATTGCTGGCGCTTCAGCAGGAGGAGGGGGTAGCTGTGGTGGTGGTTGCTGAGATGTGCGCTAGCTCGCACGGATGCCTTTTGTTATCGCGATGATTATGGTCGGGTTGGTGGTGTGGAGGCTCCGAAGGCTGTCTCGTGAGAGGAGTATGGATTTTGTGAGATCTCATGTTCTCAGTCGTTCCTCTTTCGAGATCCAGTAGTCACATAGTTGCTAAAGCTTGGTCGACTTTGATCATCGGATGGCAGCTATAGAGACCGAAGGGGCGCCAGCATGCCAGAGAATATCTTGTAGTCTTTCCAGGTGTGAATCCGCCCACCATATGTATGGCCTGGGTTGCTGCGATCGAGGTCTGCGGTCATGAATGGTCAATGATCAACCTTTGTACTTGAAGAGGGAACTACAACCCAGGAGGCGCAGAGCAAAGCAATCGGGCTCAACCACACACCTCAGGCACACCAGCCGCCTGCTCCCAGCTTAACCCTTTGGCCTGCGCATTAGCATACCAGTGCTGACGACGATGTATTCGGTATAAGCCCCTCTCTATCAAGTCCAAAGACCTCGTCTCTAATCTTGAAGCTTTTCTCTGCCCCGCCCCTAAAGCTCTCGATTGTTCCAGAAAATTCCACCCCCAGTGCCTTCAGTGCTTGAGGTGAGAGTAAATAGTGGCCATCGCACTAGAGGAGGTCTATGCGATTGAGGCCGAAGCATTCAATCTGTATGATTGCGTCTGTGGACCCTGTCGTGGGGCTAGGTATTGAGAACTTGATATAGAGGGACGTGATAGGGCCGGTGCCGTTTGTAACGTCTGTAGTAGTTGTGTTAACTAGTGACCAGGCTGAAAGCATTCTCCTAATGGGGAGACCCACCCACAGCTCGGATTGTCTGCGCCATTGCGACGGATATTCGATGTCCTGCGTATAGTGTTGGCCTCGGCAATATCTAGACGAAAGTAGGAATGCGAAATTGTTTTAAAGGAAGCGCAGGAGGAGAAGAAGGAGGGAGATGCTGGGTTGTCCCTCGGTCCACAATGCGCAATAATATTGGCGCCAAGAGCATTCAGCCGAGACGGACCGAGGCGACATAGTTCTACAACAGTATGTAGTCGTGCAATCCACAAGTTTGTCCGATCGCTTAGTAGCGGCGGGAGAAGCCACTAATCACTCAATCCTGATCTATGTCTCTTTGTAAAAGGCCAAGACGCTAAAACTTAGCCTCGGGACGCACATGTGGATTGCACGAGTACGCTGAAGACACTGAAAGTCTCCATGCTAGAGGGACCTCCTCTAGTCATCATTCCTGTCAGGCCAATGGAATCAGTCGTATATGCATGTTTCAAGGTGGGGGCTACTTACTCGAATATGCCGCCTCTGAGCGCCTTCGCAAGCCACTCCTCCACATTCAAATATGCACTCTGCTGATTTGCAGATGCAATGGACCAAACGGCACAGTCAGCCCCTGTCTTCCTTGGCGACATAGCATTCAGATTGACTTGCATCGTTTGGTATAGATACGGATGAGTTGACCCCCAGGTTACATTTGATTCGCCTGCTCAACCTCCTGCTCGCTGTTTCCGATCTCGCAATTCTCCTATCAACGTCGAGTTTTCAAAAAGAAAAAGGCGTGGGATAAGATGCATCGATTGAAGATCTTCTGGTTCGAGGCCCTCTCGTTCATATGTCACGTAACCTCGCATGCTGCTAGCGGCGGCTGTATGATGTTGTGGGCTATCACCTATCTTCTCGATTGATTGGACAGCCACGTATGCAATAATGAACTGTGCTTGCTTTGCAGATGCTCGGAGGTACCCAGTTTCTCGAAGGTAAATTACCAAGCTGAATCACCGCTGGTGCTACTTCATACGAAAAGTTGGTGGATAGAAGTTCCTGAGATTCTTCTTCAGCTCGAAACATGATCTGCTTCCCACCTTCCATCCTGGGACTAGTTATGCGCCCACCTCGGCGTGGGTGGACCGTTCTCGAAGCCAGGATATGTTGCATGAGGCTGAGACTCGCTGCTATGTAAGCGTTTGTCCTTCCAGCTTTCTCCCTCCACTTTCTCTCTGTAACCGTTGATACTGTTCAACTTTCACGCGCTGCAAAATTCAATCTCAGGACCATGGGCTCTCCACCTCAGCGCATTCATCGTCAAAGCGACAGGCGAAATCCTTCAAAGCCATCAACTAGCAATGTGCCTGGCATCTCTAGCCACTATAACGACCTGTGTCAGCTAGAACCCGAGGAAGACCTGATTCAATTTGAGTCGAGGCCTCCAACACCTCGTATACAGTCTAACAACCTCGACGCGCCTGTTGCTGGGTCGCGATTGAGTACAATTCGGGCAGACGCTGGCATTAGCAAAATACAGACGACGCTGTATGTACCATACGAATGACTTTCTCTTCGTGAATTCTTCTGACAAGAATTTGACACTGGTAGTCAGACACAAGCTAGCTTACTCGATCTTGACGATCCCCCTTATATACACAAAAATGTGACTGAGCAGCTTGCCGACGATGAGCAAGTTGCCCGGGCACAAGATACGGATTGGAATGGAGGCCTAAGTAGACGATCTCAGCTCACGTATAATCACCTGCCCTCCTGTATCCTATTGCGGAATCAGCTGATCTTCTCCTGTATTCTAGAGATGCTCCGCCACGCTCTACCGAGGTGGGAAGAATAAGCCGACAAAACTCTGGCCATCAATCCTGTGATCAGTGCGAGCAACGTGGTGCTAATCGAGACTATTGCAACGTTTGCGACAGCAACTTCTGCAAACAATGTTGGCTAAAGCAAATATCTCATAAGAAGCAGCGTCTGGCTCCAGGGTCAATACCCCACGAAAGGACCGACTACTTTGCCGCTATGACGATCAAGGAAACTCTGGAAGCCAAGGTACGTACAGTACACTACCGAGTTATTCATTCCTAATTAGTACCACGACTGGAGTCGCAAGACATGTTTCAGGAGTGAGACAGTGGTTCATGTCATATGAAGCTCCTAAGTCATGTCTTACGCCTCGTTTTTCAATCCTAAGGAAGCCTTGCTGACTCTTAAAATCTCATCAAGATGACTTCTGCTGAACAGGATATTCGGCACAAGAATGACGAGGATACCACATGGTTCGGCATCGTGAGAGAGGATGCCGAGCTTCCATTGTTCTTAGATTACGGACGATACGCAACTATAATGACTGATACATTAGGCGCAGCATCGCACAAAGGCTCAAATTGGATGCCCGGCGTACGCGATCATCGATTTCCCAGTCTCGTATCGTTCGTTGGCCAGACAGGTTGGAGTTGAATTCTCCGCTCCAGGATCACAAGCTTACAAAGAGAAGGCGCAGGCAAAAGTACGATCATCAAACTAGTCATTGATCTCAGTACTCGGGATACAGAGCACTTCCCAACGCCAGTCGTTGGCTCCGTCGGGCTCGATGTTCCGACTTCTGGCGACGTCCACCTATACTCCGATCCTCAGACTTCTAAATCCCACAATCCTATACTCTATGCAGATTGCGAAGGCCTAGAAGGGGGCGAACGAGAGCCACTTGGTGCCAGGCTGAAGAAGAAAGACAAGTCCTCCAAGTTTGGCCGGATTGGATCGTTTGAAAAGAAAATACAGAGTATTCGTCATACATCAGAGAGGGAGATAACTTGGGCAGACACGAACGTCAGACGAAGCAGAGAGTTTGCAGTCACGCATCTGTACCCCCGTCTGCTCTACACGTTTTCTGACGTAGTTGTTTTTGTGCTCAAGAACCCCAGGTCAGTCTGTTATTACACGCGTTCAGTACTGTCATAGATATCCATACGTCATCTAATACTTCACTCATTCAGGGTTATTGAGAGTGTGTTTGAGAAGCTGGTGAACTGGGCTGCAGCCGCCTTGGAGAAATCCTCGAATCAACCAGTGCTTCCGCATGCAATCATTGTCCTCAATGCCTCAGAGAACAATATTGACCCAGCACTATGGGATATCTCCACGGCCACTTCTAATCTCTTAGACTCTATCTCTAAAACAGTCTTTCAAAACGCCACCTTCAAGAAGACCGCACAATTCTGGCGTGATCGAAATCGGCAGATCGAAACGGTCGAGCAATTACTCTGTTCTTACTATCGGTCCATAAGGGTCGTCCATATACCTACCAGCGGTCGGCCAAATTTGATCTACAATCAAGTGAAGAAGCTGTATACTGACATTCAGTTGGCTTGCGGATTTGCCAGAGAGCGAAAAGCGGAATTGAGAATGTTGCTTGATGCGGACGAATTACAACCTTACCTACAGGTTGCGTTCGACCACTTTGCTTGTGACCTTGACAGTCCCTTCGACTTTGTACAGGCTTCATTTACGAATAGTCCAATTCCGCTCGACTTTGGAGGAAACATACTGAAGCTAGCTATAAACCTAATGGAAGTCTGGGAGAATATCATCGATGGTGCCACAATTTTCGCAGAGCTGAGCTATATGGTTGCGTCTTGCATCATGTTAGACTCAGCCAGGTCAAAAATAAGAGGTGGGTAGTTTTTTAAGCGACAAGTCGGAAATTTCTGACCTCTGAAAGGCACTGCGGAACAAATATTCCCGCAATATCTCGAGCACCTCGACGTCGCTCTAGAGAATTTCTGCGACCGCCATTGGCCCTGCGAGTACGTCAAGCCTGGCGGAGGTGCTAGATGTGTGAACGTGCGTAGTGGTGTAAGTTCTTGTCTCCTTGCTCGTGATAGCCTTGAACATGAGGTCTGACATAGCGTGTGTACTAGCATGGATCTAAGGGCCATCAGCTCAAGAATGGCAAAGTGCTAGCTGTCGGAGCTTACGTTTCAAGCTTTTCATTTGAATCCTATCAGCAAAGATTCCAGTGGGACGTTTATTCGCGGCTCGATGAGCTACTCAAAACACTTCGTTCAAGAGTCCAGGAAGGAGGTGAGCTTGAAGCGGAAGCCGCAGCAGATATTCATAAGAACACGGTCATGGTTCATTTTTACAATCATTCAGCACGCGGCCGGGCCGATGCCTTTATCAGTCATTCGACATGTTTTTCATGCTTGTTCGAGCCACCTGAGCATGCTCTTCCGTGCGGTCACATCCTCTGTTCATCATGCCTGCAGGCATATGGCCACGCTCGGGATAGGCTTGTCGTCGAATTGGATGGCTGTCCGATTGAATCGCTAAGTAGACCACGGTATGGGTTGTGGAGAGTTTTCCTCAAGCCTGCTGCGGCTGGCATCCGTATACTGACGCTTGATGGGTACGTTAAGAGGATTTTCATCTTGTGTCCCGTCCTTTAGATGCTAACAAAGTCTTCAGAGGTGGTATTCGAGGTATCGTTGAATTGGAAATACTGAGGCAGATAGAACACGCCATGGGTGGTAGATTGGCCATCCAATGCTTCTTCGATTTGATTGTTGGGACAAGGTCTGATTCTCCTTGTCAACTGTTTCGACGTATTCCTCGTGAGTGCTAATTGTACATTTCTTTCAGCACTGGAGGCTTGATTGCCCTGGGACTTGCAGCCAAAAACTGGTCTGTTGAAGAATGTACTCATCATTTCAAGGATCTGTGTAAAAGGGCGTTCACACGTCGCACAGGGGGCAACACCCCAGTCATTGGATGGTTCGTTGATAACTACAATCATTCCAAATACGAGACCAGGCCGCTTGAGGATGCGCTGATGAGTGCATATTCGGAGACCGAATACCTTTTTGGGGGGCCTCGGCCCAGTGCGTCTTACGGGACAGACGTGAAGGTTGCTGTGACTGCAACTTCAGCAGGTGGATCCGCTGTTGTCTTGGCAAATTACAATCGTCTTTGTGGAGAAAAGCGTATGTGGCATTGCTCGAACCCACGTCATCTACATCCCTCGCATGCTAATAAAATTCAGTCCCCTATCTTTTCCAAAGGCCTGAGAGGTCGGCGTCGGAGTTGAAGATTTGGGAAGCGTAAGAAGAAGACAGAGATCAGATTAGTGGACGACTTGTTGATGTAGGAGTAGCGCAAGGGCTACTTCAGCAGCCCCTCGGATTTTCAAGCCAATGTGCCACCAACCCTCAAAGCAGATATACTCCGATGGTGCCATTTATCACAACAATCCAATACAGATTGCCGACAAAGAACGAAAGCTTATCTGGCCCAGTCTGGAAAAGGATCCTCCCGATATCATAGTTTCTGTGGGCACTACGTACAACTCGACCGTGAGTACTTCTAGCGAGAAGACGCCAGTAACTCGGCTAGGCCTATATTCACATGGCAAGTCTCTATACAAGATTGCCGTTGATCATATAGCTTCCGCTTTAGACTCAGAGAGGACATGGCATTCGTATATAAGCGTGCTTCAGCCACCTTCAAGCCACACCATCAGATATGTACGACTCAACCCGCAGCTCAATGAAGATCCCCCTGGTCTGGATGAAGTCGATCAGATGTCATATATCCAAGACAAAGTCCGTAAAGAGTTGAGATCGGATAACAGGATCAGAAGAGTAGCGCTTCAACTGATTGCATCGAGTTTTTATTTTGAGAGATCGCACCCTGTGGAATTTTCGCACCATCGAACCGTCCGGTGCAAAGGTATGCAATATCTGTTCTTTCCCCCGAAGCTGGCTAAAGAAGGACAAAGGATATATATATTGCCGGCTGCAGCAAGACAGTAAAGAGATAAGCGAGCTGGGAAGATTCATGAAGGATCAGTTACAAACCGGGCATGATTTGTGTTTTGTAATACAGGAAGAAAACCGAGGACAAGAAGCACGACAGGCTTTCATTACACCCGACGTGATTGAACGCATGATTCGGACCTCTCATTTCAAGATGAATCAGATCAACGTCGAACTCTCCAACAACCTCGTCACTACTGATATTTTGCTTTGTCTTGGAGCAGAATGGGCGTTTTCGATCAGCAGGTACGTAAATTTTAGAGTGACGCCTTTCTGGTTGATACCGTAATTTGAGTCTCAAGTCAAGTTTTGGGAGTGAATGGGATTTATACCCACCTTCTGCTCTCCTGATATACCTTGTAAACGTCGTTTCTACCTTGAATGAAGCACACTAATTCTAAACTTGTAACAGGTTTCCCAGATCCTTGTTACAGGACGAGGACACACGGGAAGGTCAGTGTCTCTCTACCATCTTTCCATTACGAATGTCATATACACCTCATTTTTCCATTCACACATCATCCACATCTACGTATACATTTATTTGTTCTGCTTTTAGGAACCCGCCCCAAGGTCGCCACAAATTCTGCTCGATGGTCGGGTCGAACTCTTAGCCAGCAATTACGTCGGCGGAAATGGACTCCTCCTGACCTCGGTCACCGACCCGATCCGTCGGATACATTGGACCATTATTCTGACAAGGAGTTCGTCATCGGAAACTCATCTACGGATCTACTGAGGAGGATTGCACATCGGTTCAGGAACGGCCCAAGCCCCGTGCAAGCCGCGTCAAACTTCGAGTCTCCGGAGAGTATAAGACAGGAAGATTCCCCCGAGGATATGAGACAAAGATTCGCTAGAGCCGAGCTTGATGCGCCCTCGGTGATATTCGAACTTGAAGACACCGCAATGCCTCCATTCGCTTTACCGGTAGATGTTTCTACGGACCGCTTGCACCGCCAAGTTCCGTGAAAAAATCGATGGTAGGCCTTCTTGTATGAGTGAAATCCACAAGTTATATGCATGGATTTCATTCAGACACTATGATTGAGATAGTGTTGCATAGTATGGAAGATGCATTGATGTGGCGTCATTCATTGCGGGTTTGGTGAGCCTTCATTTTGTGTTCATTCAATAGATGAACACCAGGCGTTTCCTGGATCGATGGAGGCTACTGCCTACCTATCGAATTGCTAAGTGCAGCTCGAAATCTGGCCGCCACCACTCGGTGCAACGAAGTCCTTCTATACAGCTGCTGCATTTTGGATTCCGTAGTCTGTAGAGCCGTAATCTAAGATGTCTATCCGTTGGGGACCCAAGAGGGACTTCAATGTTATACCTTGTCCTGGCGTTCTAGACACTGTAGTCTACGCTGTTTGAGTTTCAAGAGTGAATGGCTGCTAAAGGTGGTGGTACTAGGAAGTACTCTCAACTGAAGGGATTCAGTGCGAGTGCAGCCTGGACATGCCAAGGCCTCTATTTCATTCACCGTAGAAACATATCCTTCACCCTCTAGGCTAAGTACGAGTGGGTCAAAGACTTGATGGTCGACTCGTTGTGCATGCATTAGGTATTAACCTGCACGGGACGTGCTCAAAAGACAGGGGCTCCCACCATGGTATTCGCATTGGTTTTCATACATCAGCCCATCATACATACCAGTTCGTGCTGTCACTGAGAAGTATTCAAATCGCAGAACCCTCGTCTTGAGGGTTTTAGTCCCCTTCCATAATAGCGAGGGCGGTAGTATTACCGCATCAGAAAGCGTAACAGCACTTCCTCGTACTCTAGCCCAAAGACACTCATTTGAGTAGCTTCAAAAGCCTCTAGCCCTTTGGCGATGGGTGGGCGAGACACGGTCCAAGTTGGCAAACAGGATTGCTTGCGAGCTTTGCGAGAAAACGATGAGGAGAAGATACTCAATGGGAGGGCCAGCAGTGCTAATAGTGCCCTTACTCCCTCTTGATCTCGCTGAATTGCACTACCACCGACTACGTCTAATCGCAGTCATCGCACCCATTGTCGTATAGCTCTCAATCCTTTCGGGATCATTGAAAGCGTTTAGCCTCTCACGACGCTTATTGAGGATGTCATTCCACATCTGCTTTGTATAAAATGGCTCGGTGTATGTCAGGGTAACGTTGTATCTGGATAGAGCCTGCACAGCTTGCTCCAAGTACTCCCAAGGCCAGGTCTGATCCTCAACTTCGTCGAAGTCCCCCAGTATGACTCCTGGGTAGAATATGACAAAGATGGTATCAAGCCTGTTACTCGCTGTACCTTTTGCAGTGATATGAGACGCAAAGTCCTCCAGCCAGCGAATTTGATCGGTGGCGAATACGTTGCGAATTGCCTCGTGCTGATCTTCATTGCAGGAACTTATTGATAGATGACGTAGCAATGGCGAAGACAGTTTTAGGGCAGCCTCGTACGGTGTTTCAGCTAAGAGATTGTGTTTGGATAGCTGCAGCGTTTGTAGATGTTGGAAGTGGGAGAAATTGGGAATGCCCTTAGTTTCCCCGTGGATCATGCCAACCACGACGTGCTGCAAGGACCTGCGTTGGGTGTCGAGAAGCTGCTGCATGGCATCAACGGTGTCCAGTTCGACGTATGGTGAGCATGTGAGTGAACGTATGGAGAGTCTTGCGAGATGTGCAGGCCATTGCAGAAGGCGTTTCGTAACAGCCGGCGGCACACTTGGATCCGTGAGATTTAGAGCAGTAACGGCACCGTTGTAGAAATGCTTGGAGAAGATATGATCCAGGTCTGGGAAAGTAGACTGGGCAACGTGGTGCCAGCGCGCCCCAGGTTTATTATTAAAACTTAGTCCGTAACCGCGAAGTTCGAGCTCCTTGAGGGAAGGCATGACAAAATGGGCCAGGGTCATCTGCAGGGCTGGACCGTACTCGAAGTTTATGAGCCGCAGTCTCTCCAAACGAGGAATTTTCGAAGCAGCATGTATAATGGGCCAGACTGCGGGGGGCATCTCCATATGTAATGAAAGCTCGCGGAGTGACTTGCAGCATTGAACAACGTGCGCGACCGCGCGGCATGTGTCGTTTCTGCTAGGTGGAAGAATATTAACACAGATGTCCCGAACGTGACCAGCAATGCTCGATCGTTCTTCGAAGATTTTGAGAAGGCTCGCAGTACAGTGGGATTCCCGCTGTGATGAATCGCCAAGGTCAATCCTCCGGTACAAGATGGGCTCATAAAGGCGTCGCCAACGCTCGCAAACGATTGGGATTTGGAGGCAATCTGCATAGTCGGGATGATATCTATAAGGGTTTGTTGGGGCTAAGTGGTCCAATATTTGAGCCAAAAGCTCGTCGGGCAATGTGGAAATGACGCATTTCCCGGGGGGTGGAGATGGTCGGGGTGGTGGTGGCACGATGATAAGGGTTCGTTGGGGAGAGCTCCCAAGGTAAGACTGCATCAGACGTACCATGCTCTCTAATTCTAGGCCAGAGTGTGCGACCAAGAAGTAATGCGATCACTTGAATGGGAAGCAGAACGTGAAACGCGCTCTGGTATTTCGCTGTTGTGCGACGACTCTCCCTTCTACAAGTATTGATATCGTTTACGCACTAGTCTGTCATGTATGCTAATACCTTACGTAGTAGGGTGGTAACGGCTCGATTGGCTAGAATACAATCTGCGTCACGCTAAGTACGACGTTCTAGAATCATGATATAAGAAGCCAGAAGCCGTCAAACTTGATGACATCAGTACCGATCAATCTATCAGCCATGATGGCCCTTTCCAACGCTGTAGCTAAGCTATCACATCCTTGCAACACCACCAACCATGTCTTCTCGTGCAGAAACCATCCAGCAGAACCACGAGCCCCGCCTCGACCCACAAGCCCTGACTTCCAACCCCGACCCTTCTCAGAACTCGTCTACGGGCGTTGACTATGAGCCTCACCCAGATCGATCAATCAAGGTGTCGCCAGAGCGCGAGAAAGCAGTGAAGGCTATCACAAGTCTATACTCTGGAAGTGCGAGCGAAGAGGATATGCAGGTGTATGCGCAGGAGGCAGTCTACGATGATCCGTGGAGCTATTGCGATACAAGGTATAAGATCGCAGGGCAGTGGTATGGTATGCAATTCCACGGTTGAATTTACTTTCCCCTCAAAGCGCCGTGGGCTGACGCTGCTTGTCGTGAACATAGGCATACCAAAAGTCATGGCGTCCTCAAAGACCCTCGCCACGGAGATTGTCTCCAACACCGACACGCAGATTGCGTTCAAGATGAAGCAAGAATACACACCACGACTCGTGCATTTCTCGAAACCGGTCAACAGCCTTGTAACGTTGACGTTCGATGAGCAGGGGAAGGTGAAATACCATAAGGACATGTGGAATCAAAAGGACTACAGCCATGAAGGATTGGGCAAGATTATGAAGACTTTGAATGGGGATCATTTGACGAAGATCACACAGCCGCCAGGAAATTTGTGATACATTTATACATTGTTATATATGGTTAATTGGAAGCCTTGAAATGATTGGTTCATTGAGCATGAAAAAAGCCACTCAGCTCAACAGCCGGCCTTCATCGTTGAACCCACCCCTCTTCATACCCATCAGCGTCAAATGCTTCAATCTCATCTGACCACGGAATCGCAGCCTGTGCTCCCTTCCGCTCTACCGTTTTCGCAGCAGCCAAATTGGCCCACTTGACAGCCGCAGCCACATTCCCTTTATGCCCCTTTTGCCGGATGACAGCCACAGCATATGCACCAACAAACGTGTCTCCAGCGGCAGTGGTATCCACTACATTAACTCGATGTGCTCGATACCGCCAAGATCTCCTCAATCGAGTGTCTATATAGACCACCCCCTCAGCCCCCAAAGTAATAGTGACATGTCGCACCCCCAAGGCAACTATACGTTCCACATGCTCC
>JAABUK010003154.1_pt1 | contig 28257 bp, 40 predicted proteins | sample 5559141 | NCBI WGS metagenome assembly JAABUK01 (sample SAMN10711869, study PRJNA513367) | rock metagenome | isolation source: Antarctica rocks | place: Antarctica: Victoria Land, Pudding Butte nord | collected 2016-01-03
TCAGCCCTACCAAGTCCCAGCAGCAGGCACAGCAGCGGGCGGCAGCTCTTGCCACATTGGCCAAGAAAGTTGGAGCAGAGCCCAAGAAGTCAAAGCAGCTGAATCCGTCTGAGCTTGTGGCACAAGGCCTGGCTGCTGCGGCTGCTGCAGCTGCCAATGCAGCTGCTCCATTTGCCTCATTTGGTAATGCAGTCCCCTTCAGAGCAGTGACCAGTCGCATGCAAAATGCAGCAGCAGCAGGTCAGAGCACGGCTGTTGCTACTATTGCAACTGTAACAGCAGCTGTCAGCTCAAACTTCAACAAGGAGCACAGCAAAGCCCCCAAAGAGACCCAAGCTGCCGACCCTACCCAGTGGTTTGTGTGTGATGACCCTGTGTCTCACACACGCTACTTTGTCATCCAAGGCTCTGAGACCATTGATCACTGGAGGGTCAACTTGAGCTTTGATCCTGTTGTGTTTGAGGACAAGAGCTTGGGTGTCAAGGTACACCCCACCTGCTAGCCAAGTAGTCATAAGTCTGCTTGGGAAGATGGTGCATGAGACACAGGTTGTGAGTGCTGTTTTATGTGCTAGTGCTTGCAAGTCCCCTTTGCGCTCTATCTGTTGCGCCAAGCAAGGTTCAAGTCAACACGTGCATCCTATGCCTGCACAAATTTTGTGCACATGGTGTGTGCACATATTGTGTGCATGTAGCAGCAGGCAACTAGCGCAAACACTGAACTGTTGCATGTGTGGTGCAGGTTCATAGGGGGGTTTACGTGGCTGCTGAGATATTGTATGAGAGGTTCAAGCCCATGGTTGAGGAGCAGCTGGCTTCCAGCCCCTTTGCTAAAATAGCTTTCACGGTGAGTCACAGTCGATATAGTAAGCTTGCCTCAATCATTCTGCAAGACAAGACTGTGTGCACCTCATGTAGCAATCACAAGCATCTGGAAAGTGGTGCACCAGCTTGTGCATACATCTTGGACTGCACTATCATGTGTGCACAATGAGTGGTGTCTCACCGCATGGTGTTGCTGTATTGCTGGCGAGTCATATCAAGTATGGCTTCATTTCTTTTAGCAACCACGCAACATACAGCCTGTTCATCTTCACAGCCACCAAGAGCTGCTGCTTGATGTGCTCCAGCTGCTGAACATTGCTTTTCTTTATTTAAAGAAGGTCTGACAAGGGATACCAGGTTAGGACACCAGTTTTCGGCACCTTTTCCTGACCTGACAAAAAAAGCCTGACTTTCTCACTTTCTTCAGGGCCATTCTCTGGGCGGCAGTCTGGGCACATTGCTCATGATGATGTACAAATACCGAGGAGTCCTCCCACAGACTGCCATTGCACCTGTGTATACCTTCGGCGCGCCAGCCATCTTCTGTGAAGGCGCTTGCTGCAACGCCTGTGATAGCTCGGCACCCTGCAGCGCAGACCCAAGCACTGATCTTTCAGTCAGCACTGCTACAGATTCTGCTTCGGATGCATCCCCTGATACGTCTGCTACTGAGCCTATTACAGACAATCATGGCCACCAGAAGAGCCAAGGCATTCTGCAAGCTCTGGGCTTGGACGCTGGCTGTGTTCGGAACATTTTCATGAGCAGGGACATTGTACCTCGTGCCTTTGCGTGTGACTATACTCTTGTGGCTGATTTGCTGCGGAGGGTTGGAGAGGGCTTCAGGGAGCATGACTGCCTCATGGGCAACGGAAGGTGACAGTCCATATGTCAGTGTGTTGTGCTTATCTTTTGTCATTGCTCAGCTTACTGTTGTATTGCATTGCATGCTGCAGCAGCGGATTTGGGGTACTGTAATGGCTCATTGTGCACAAGTGCTTGCAATAGCAGCTTGCACACATGCAATAGCAGCTTGCACACATGCTTCCACTGTTGGCAAGCAAGGGGACACTGATGCAACTGAGACAGGTTGCCAGACTTGTGTATGAATAGCAGTGGTTTTGAGCTTGAGGTGCACACCGTGGTGCCAGCCTGCTGTGCAACAAAGTTGGTAACTGCACTTGCAACCTCATTTCACTGACAAAGGTTTGGATTGCTTTTGCAGGGTTGTGATGTATTTCTTTGTGGGCAAAATGATGGTTCTGCAACCTGACAAGGAGCATCGCTTCATTGCCAAGGACGAACCATACCATGACATGCTGCCTGCTCACCCTGGCCTTTGGGTCCTCAGGCAACCCAATGTGGCCGCCGTTTCAAAGAAAGCAGCCCCCAGCCTTGCTGCAATGGCGAATGGTGAGCTGGCAGATGCTGGCCATGCTGCTATCGAGATTGCCAGCAAGTCAAATGGCAGTTCTGCACAGACAAAAGGCAGCCGCAAGGGCAAGCTCAGCAAAGCAAAGGGCAGCTCTGCTGAGCTGGCCTCTACATCTTTGGCTACAGTCAGCAAAGCTTCAACTGCGGTCACATTTTCAGACACGCCTAAGGGGAAGCCAGCTGCTTCTCTCAGGGATGCTGTCATGGACCTGATGAACTACCCTCACCCTCTAGACACCTTAGGCGAGCCCAGTGCATATGGACCAGATGGTGCCATATCCAGGTATCATAACCCAGATCACTATGTGAGGGCAATAGGTGGTGTGCTCAGAACTAAGACCAAGCCCATGAGGATGAGCTTCAAGTCATCGCGCTGGTATCTGCATCTGCAAGAGAAGGAGCAGGCAATGAAGCGCAAGGTCAGGAGCATGCATCATGCTGGGTCTGAAAATGAGAGAAAGCAGAAGAGGCAGCTGCAGATGCAGCTGCAGAAGCAGCACAATCAGCAGAAGTGCCAGCCTCCACCATCTGTATTCAATGAATGGAAGCGTGCCAGTCAGCATCTCGGCTGACCTCAACAAGGGTCTAGTTGACATGCTCGCATGACAGCATCTGTCAGGGTATGCTTGATCATATTTTATACATGCTTTTGCTTGAGAAGACAAAATCAATCTTGAGAGAAATGGCCAGATGGCCATCTGAGTGAATGTGTAGCTGAACGTCAACCAGTCTCTGTCATGCAATGTTGTGTTCTGTATTTGTAGAATCTAGACTTATGTCCTTGCTATCTTCGTTCAGAGTGACTCACGCTAATGTACATTACTTGAGAGAAGAGCGACTTCCTGTTTTAGTTCCCTTGGATACCTCAAATCAGTCCATGATGAGTGTGGCTTAGTTGCAAATGTCATATACATTGCAACCGCGGGCACAACGTTGCCCGTGACATGGCATGCAATAAGTTTATTGTAAACATTATGTCTGAGGAGAGTACTGTGCACCAGTCCAAAGTGACTAAAATCAGCACGGTGTTGCTTCAGTGCCAGTGCCGCCACTCCAAATGCGTGTAGTGGTGGACTGCCCGAGGTGTCAGCACTAGTACTTCACAGTCCGCCACTACAAAACAAGTTGTTTCAGATAACCTCTGAGCAAGCTGACCTTGGGTTCGTTGCTGCTTTGTCCAAGCTTGTAGAGCTGCTTCGATGCATGCAGAAGTGAAACAGCAACGACTTGTGCTCATGCTTTCAGGCTGGTTCAAAATGATCACGTGTGACTTTTTATTGGACAGGACAACAGACTGAACGCTTCAGCAGCTCTGCCTAGCTTCGTCAGCTTTCTAACGTGACAGTGTTGCGGCTGGCAGAAGCCGTTGGCAGCAGCTTCATCAGCTGGCTTGGAAGCCATGACGGTCTTCAAACGCAGCTTTGCTCTCCAGTTCAGCGCCACGCAAAGTATTCGCAGCTTGCTGTTCACAGCAACACACAAGTTTCTGCTGCTGCAGCTTGTTGCCGTCTGCTCAGCAGGTCAGCAGAACACAGCCACCCACTTAGCCGCCGTTGCTTTTTCGCTTCCACCGAGTGTTCGCGACTGCAATGAAGGCGATAGCACTTGCTCCTTGTGTTCTTCTGTTGCTCTCCTTTACGCTAGCTCACGCGACAAGAGAGTTGAAATCAGGTAAATCAAACTTAAGCTTTGAATGAACAGAACGCTTGCACGCACCGTCATTGCATAGGCCTAGGACGCCGCTTGTGATGCCTTTCACCTGCGTGGTCGGCCGCATTGCAGCATGCACTTTGATGCACGCTCTGATAGAAGGCACGGGGTGTTGCCGTGCCTTGCTGCATACCAGCAAGCTAGCCGCCCTTCAAGCTGTCGTTTGTACAGCCCTGGCACGGCCAGTTGGTGACCGCGAGTGGTAATTATAAGCCGTGGCTGCCTTCGTGTGCAGATACTGCAGCAGGCCAAGCGGTAGGGTCAGGCCCCAAGAGACACCTCCTGGGCTACAACTACTACGGCTACCACAACTACCATGACTCCAGCTCAGCATCAGCTGCAGCTTCCGCCAGTGGTGGTGATGCCTCTGCAGCTGCTTCAGCTGCATCCTCAGGTAGCAATTCTGCAAGTCCATGCGCTGTTTGCCTTGTTTGTCAACAAGCCTCAGCTGTTTGCATCTCATAGCATACATGTGCAGTCAATGCAACAGGTTGTTGCTGAAAGTGTTCAGCAATCGTTCGTAGTGGTAGTGATACAACCATCATGCTTGAGTTGTGAAAGCATAGACATGTCTGGTGCAGGTGGGTATGATGGCTACTTCAAGCATTCAAGTGCTGCTGCTGCCTCTGCTGCTGCCAGCTCAGGTATTCCTTCCATACAAGTTGTCCTCAACATGCTCTGCAAAGTTTGTGTAAACAGTCTCAGGGATGGCCATTGCTTTGCAATGCGTGTTGTGCCATTTGCAGAAGCTTGCTACATCATGTAAAGCACACTTGTAGCATCAAAAGCCTGATACGTGTTCAATAAGCCAGAGCTCTTTGGTGATCACCATGATTGTCATGACAACACACAAGTAGCCTTGAGAGTCATTGATGACACCTGCAGATGACTACGACCATGGGTATGGCAGCCATTACAACAATGACTACGGACGTGGCTACTATGGTGACAGCTATGGCAACTTCCACCACAGTGGCTCCTCTGCAACGGCTGCTGCCTCTTCTTCAGGTGGTGGTTATGCAGCTGCTGCAGCAGCTTCTTCTGGCAAGAGGCACCTTCTTGGCGATGGCTACACTTACTATGGCTACCACAACTACCATGAGTCCAGCTCAGCATCTGCTGCAGCCTCTGCAAGTGGTGGTGATGCTTCTGCTGCTGCCTCAGCTGCCTCCTCAGGTGATGCTCAGCAAGATATCACTCTGTTGCGCAGGCTACCATAATGCTGTGGTGGGCTTCCTGTTTGAGGGTGTTGTCAGCATCATCATGTGGCTCTCTATCAGCAAATTGCAGCAAATAAATAGTGTTGACAATGCTGCTTGCTGATGATTACAATCATGTATATATAGCCAAGGATGTGGTCCTCCCCCTGCAAGAGAGTCTGAGTCCCTTCACTCACTTGCTGCTGTGCATGCCTTGCAGGTGGCTATGATGGCTATTTCAAGCATTCCAGCGCTGCTGCTGCCTCTGCTGCGTCCAGCTCAGGCAATGTTCATAATCTGTCTCTCTCTCTTTCATGCTGTTACACGCATCATGATATGCAAGACAAGCTGCCATCTGTAATTTGCACAACAGTGTATACCTGTCTGTCAGGCCTGCTTTATACTGACTTCCTTGGCTGTGCGCATGCTGCATATACAATGCTGATGAACGGTGATGGCTTTGCAGATGACTATGACCATGGGTATGGCAACAACTACAACAATGAGTACGGGCGTGGCTACTACGGTGACAGCTATGGCAACTTCCACCACAGCGGCTCCTCTGCAGCTGCTGCTGCCTCTTCTTCAGGTGGTGGCTCTGCAGCTGCAGCTGCAGCTTCTTCTGGCAAGAGACACCTTCTTGGCGATGGCTATACTTACTACGGCTACCACAACTACCATGACTCCAGCTCAGCATCAGCTGCAGCCTCTGCAAGTGGTGGTGATGCTTCTGCTGCCGCCTCAGCTGCTTCCTCAGGTAACCTCTAGCCATGCAGTATTTGCTGCACCTGCAAATGCTGATGCAAGTTGCCTGAAGGGTTGTGCTATCTGAAGTTTCTACTCACAAAGCTTACTGCTTATTGTGTTTACAAGCTGTGTGGTAACAAGCACTGTAGCTGTGATACTTCTTGCCTACAATGCAGCTGTGCGCCTGAGCGGCATACCCCTTCATGCACAGTCCATATGTATTGGGCTTTACACTGAAACCCAGCTTTCTGTATGCATAGTATACCCATCCTCATTTGCTGCTGTGTGCAATGCAGGTGGGTATGATGGCTACTTCAAACACTCGAGCGCTGTAGCTGCCTCTGCTGCGTCCAGCTCAGGTATGTTTTGCCACTTCTTGTCAAATATTATTGCTCAGTGTCTGCCACCATATGATGCATGATGGCACAACAGCGAGCCTCAGTCTTGCCAGTGAGCAACCTGTACCAAAGTTCCTCCATCTGACAGTGGTCTGCACATCTTCACAATGCGCTGCCTCATAGCATATTCACATAACGCTGACAAAATGCTGTTGGCCATGCAGATGACTATGACCATGGGTATGGCGGCAACTACAACCATGAGTACGGGCGTGGCTACTATGGTGACAGCGGGGGCAACTTCCACCACAGCGGCTCCTCTGCAGCAGCTGCTGCCTCATCCTCAGGTGGTGGCTCCGCAGCTGCTGCAGCAGCTTCCTCTGGCTGACCAGCAGAGTACTGCCACATGAACAATGACATGAAATCTTTGCTGTTATCAAAGCACTTTTCAGCAGCGCAATAATGGACGTATGAGGCATAGCTTGCAAGTACTTCTCAGCTAAAGAGACTCTTAGGTAGATAAGAAATGCTTCTGGTGTTCCACTCAAGCCAACTAAGCCTAGCTCAGGCTGTGAAACTCTGTGTACCTATGACCCACCCTTTGGTGGTGAGGCAAAGTGTCAGCAGCTTGGCGTGCATGCTCGTCAACCTCACAGAAGCCTTTTCTGATCAAGTGTGCTGATAGGCCGTAACTGTAGATGTGAGTTTTGAACTAGTTGCAGACCACTCTTGACATGTACTACCCCACTGTTGGAAGCTTGTCATGATGTGCAAGCTCAGAAATCTTGATGTAATGAACTGCAATGCTGAATGATGACTCACCAGCACTGTTGGAAGCTTGTCATGATGTGCAAGCTCAGAAATCTTGATGTAATGAACTGCAATGCTGAATGATGACTCACCAGCACTAGGTACAGTACAGTACCAGGTACAGCACCAAGCACCAGGTAAGTAAATTTTCCAAGGCCAATGCTTGTGGTGCGCCTTTGTTGATATACCATCTGAGAGGTTCAAATAATATTTACGTGTGAACGCCCAAAGGTATGATTCTCTGGTCCAAGCTGAGGCATTTAGAAGTAGGGTGACCGAATGCACGTCCTGTCAATTAGGCCCTGCACATTTGTTTTCTATCATGCCACAGGAGCCGAAAGCTGTTGAGATAGTTGCATACCGTGTATGGATTGTCACAGTCGTTGTGCAGCAATGTGCAACGCCATTGTTTGCAGAAGCCATACAACAGCTGAGTGGTGGTAAATTGTATTGTCACACATAGCCACATCAGGTCAGCGCCCAGCGCATGCATCAAGTACATGATTTTGCGTCCATGCGCGCAGCACTTCCAGCTTTCATGGCATGTCAATGTGTTGCCTGGGCATGGTCTGGTCTATGGTATAACAGGCACACTGCGTTGCCATTGGTCGAACAGCAAGCAAGCGCATGCACACCGCTACATATTGTTTCTGTAAGGAAAAACAAAAGTAAAGCTACTTCGTTCGGTCAGTTCGCAATGCATCACTCCGAAACATTGGCAGGGCAGTAGATGACCATTTGTCCCTATTGCTAAGCACGTTTATGATGACTGCAGCCATGATGGTAAATGGCAGCGCCACAAGCCACTTCAGCAGCTTGGCATATTGCATGTGGAATGATAAGCTGAAGTCATGGACAAATGACAGCTTGTCCTCATCCCACATCTCGAGATGTATGGTGCCTGTTGATCTGGTGGTGGGGCATGGCACTTCCAAAGTGTATACTCCTGGCAGTGCATATGAGTCAGTCATCCCAATGACAGGTGCCTCCCCACGCCCAATGACTGCAGCTGTCATTCCCTGCACAAACAATTATATGGGTGGGCAATAATGCTTGTGAGGCATGCCACTACTGCTGCCAACCCATTTTGCAGGTGAAACTATTGCATGCAGAGCCCCTTGACACCCCACATCCACAAGCAGACAGCCTTGATTGCACAAGCAGATAGCATTCCCTGCGCATGCACCATGCCTGCTGCACGCACTGCTGCAACGCAAAGCAATGCCAAGACCAAAAGCCTGAAACCCGACAGACTAGCTTATGCCATTTGATGCAAGAGCTCAACAAGGTACATCCGCAGAGTTCAAGTACACAGTACAGCCAGGCATGAATAAGCATGAATGAGACCATTGTTGTAGGGCAAAATCCCACATCGCGCATTAGATGCCCCTTGGCTCATTGCACCCTGCTACAACCATATATGAGTGCAAGCATCCGTGACTTGTACCTGCAGGGTGAGATACACCGTGTAAGGACCCCTCTGCACCCGGTTGGGGTCAACCTCCCCCTCCTTCACAGGCCCCGCAAGCACACCGAAGCGGCGGTCCACAATCTCGAAGCGAATCTTCAACCGTTGGCCGGCCACGTCACGTGGGGCCCGGGTCTCTGCTGTCGCAGCAATGCCTTGCCAGTTCCAGCGCGCTGTGAAGCAGTTCACTCCATGCACCTGCACCATGTCGCCTCTGAGCCCCTGATAGGAAATTGTGGAGGGTTTTCATGTACTGTCACATTTAAACAGCTTGGTGTTTTGAACTAGACAGACAGAAGGCAGAACATCAAACCCACCATACAGCATCAAACACAGCACCCCCCCTGCCCCTCCCAGGGACCCCACCAGCAGAACAAAAGACCTGTTTTTTGCAAACCCCCGTGCACTTCCGGTGTATACTGCCATGACCAGATCCTGGCTTCAGCGTATGGCATACAGCAGGTACTAAAGCAAGGATCTGGTTGAGGCAATATACACTGTAAATGATGCAGATCATTGGGTAGTATGATCAAAATTATGTATGGCTATGTAAATAAATGGATGCCCTTCTGTTGTTTCTGTGTGCAATAGTGTTGCAGCAGGCGGGCATGCAGCTTGACAACCTCAAAAGGGCCATTTTCAATGTGCAGCTGTTGCATGAGCGATCTGATCAGTCATTTCAGGACAACAGGATCCCAGCAGGCGGTGTTCAACTGGCCAGACAAGCTGAGTGAGCATGTCTTACCACGGACGTCCAGGATTTCATGGGGTGGTAGACAGCAGAAGTCTCTAAGGCGTAGACGTTGCCGTTCATGGTAGACACCAGCAGGTCCATGTGGCCATTGTTGTCCAGGTCATCTGCCAGTACCATGCTGTAGGACTGCTCACCAATGTCCATGGTGTCTGCACACCCTGTACAATAGCCACTGGTTTAAGTTCAGATGATGGGAGCAGAAATTGCATTGCTTTGCACTTTGGGGGTGGGGTCGAGCCTCGCGTGAACTTACTGCAAGCAGCAGAATGGTTTTGAAAATGGCGCAGACCGGCTGAAACAGAGGAGATGCAAGTTGTGGTAGTGCAACAGATCACTGGTGACATAGCACAGCACAGCACAGCACAGCACAGCACAGCACAGCACAGCGCAGCACAACACAGCACAGCAGCAGAACGCACCTGAGATACCATCTACCATGTACAGGTGGCCATCAAACGACATGACCACAAGTTGCTGACTCAGCCCCTGACTCAACTGAGTGATGAGCACCGAGGCAGCAATACGGCCGTGGGTTTTGAACGGAAAGTTTGGAATGTCGAGGCCTGTCCTGCCAGAGACTGCATAAAGATAGCCGGAGGTGGTGCCAAACACAACCTCCAGCTCACCATCTCCGTTGACATCACCAAATGTCACCGCCTGCACCACCAGTGCACATGGTTCTGAGGCAATCAGCATCACATGGCATCTTTGCTGATGCCATGGTAAGCTTGCTACACCAAATGCTCATTTAAGTCACATCAAGATGAGGTCATGTACAGAGCTCAGCAGCTGCTGGACATCTGCTTGACATGCAGAGTCATGCGGAATGTTTGTGAGAAGAGTGTCAAAGCATGTGCAATTTGTGCTGTGTAACATCCTGCCAGCAGTCATGAGCGTGACCAAAAGTAGGGCATCAAGCACAATAGCTGTTGCAGCTGAAGCCAAAGCGGGTTATGATCTTTCAGCCCATCAGACAAGCTGGTCCAGCCTACATGCACACAAGCTATATGGTTTCAGAGCATAAGCAAACCTGTTCAGCAAAGCAAAAGTGACAGCATGACATGCAGCTACCTGCACACAATGCATCATGCAGCATGCAGGTGTTACACAGATCTTGCTGTGAGCTGCGCACTGCTGTGGACGCCTTATAGGGATGCGCAAGACAGATCGCTTTGGAGAGACAAGACTTGTCTTGCACATACCTCGCTCATCATGAGCTGAAAAGCGTTTTAACCATTATTACTATTATTGTTATGTTGGAAGGGTGCAGACCTGTGCCACAAGGCTGGCCACATGTCTCTCCCACAGCTCCTCTGCCTTTGCATTGAAGGCGGCCACGTTCCCATTGGCATCAGCTGCCACCACCTCCACAAATCCATCCCCATTGATGTCCCCAACAGCCACTTGGGCTTGGATGTCACCCATCTGCAGAGGCCACCCGGCCATGCTACGCCCCTCACAGTCTAGCACATACAAGAAGCCCTGCACACACAACCACGTGTGCTTCAGGTGGGGATCTGCCCTACAGCCCAACACTTTCTGATGGCTATTTAGGGCATATCCTTTTTGCTATAGCATTACCAGACAGAGGAAATTTTGCAAAAGAACCATATTCTCCTCTTACAAACCTTACTGTTTTGTTTCATTGCATACAACAAAACAAAGTGCATGTAAGAATGCAAGCATGGCTCATAGCAGAAGCACAAACAGTGTGTCGTGCGATACAATAATGCTGTCTATGATCTGACCAGCGATCAGTCAGAGAGCAGGAGGTAAAGAGACACAATGCAGAGCAGGGTAGACAGCACAGCACTGTACAACACAGTGCAACACAGCCGAAACAGCACAGCACAGCACAGCACAGCACAGCACAGCACAGCACAGCACAGCACAGCACAGCACAGCACAGCACAGCACAGCACCGCACAGCACAGCACAGCACAGCACAGCACAGCAGAGCACAGCACAGCAGACCCACCATGGATGTGCCAACAACGATTTCCATCTTGCCATCTCTGTTGAGGTCCACCAGGGTGGGTGCTGAGTACATGTACGCCCTGTACTTGGTATGGTCAGTGGACAGGTCCAGGTGCTGCTGCCACCTCAGATTCCTGCTGCGCAGGTTGAAGACAACAATGCCTCCACCAACATACTGGCTGATGTCCACATCTTTGGGCAGTGTCTTTGCTCGCCCCTGTGGTGAAGCACTTTGGTTGGTGCATGAGGCTGCTGAATTGTGCGTGCCTTCTGGGCGGCAAAGACAGCTTGCTAGAGTGGTTTCTCTGGCGTAGTGACCTCAAAGTGCAGCAGGTGAGACGTAGCAAGGCAAAAAAGGCAGTATGCCAGGCTGACTAATGATCTTGAATGGAATGTGCTTTGCATACTATCCAATATGTGTACTTGGACAGTATCTCTGCGGCATGATGCATGTGCAGATGCAGTCATGCATGTATTGCTCAGCACTTCAAAGTCAGCCTGCTTCTGGCATGCAGAAGTCTCTTGCAAGCAGCATTGCCACATGTACAAAGGAGTTTGATGTATGTCTATATGGTGTATACCGGACGGCTGTATTGATCTCTGTCAAAGAAGTATGACACCGCAATGACTAGCTCCTCTTGACCGTCCCCATCAATGTCAGCAATGGCTGGGTTAGCTAGAATGTGGGGGTCCAGCCACACATGACCCTTGTCCGGTACCCGGGGGGGCCGGAAGAAAGAGTCCACCTCCCAGCCGTGCTCAGTGCGTACTTCATCGTAATCCCCATGCAATGAAGGGGCATCGTCCAACAGGTAATCATCATACCTGCATAAAGAAGAACAGACAGCACAGGTGTGATGATAGTCAGTGGCATATGGATGGTGCTTGCTTGAGGCCATGAACAACATACAAAGAGCATGCCTGTCATTGCGGCTGCCATGTCGTGATGAGCATGCATAACTGTCAGAAACCTTTGCAGCGACGCAAGGCACTTTTGTCAGAGCTCGCTGACATTCAAGCATTAGAAATGCAGAATTGGACCCCATTACTTCTTTCAAATCAAATAAGAATTGAAGTCTGCTGGTTTCATTGAGGAGTTGACAAAATAGAATTCAAAACAATTGACTGAAATCAAGACGACAAAATAGAATTTAAAACAATTCTTTGCAGGTGGAGGGAGACCTGTTGTCAAATTGGCCTCCCCACTGCGGCGGCCCTCCCATCATGGCGGCCATGGCATGCTCATGTGTCTTGTCAGCAGCCTGCTCAACAGTCAGACCAGCAGCAGCTATGCCTGCCCCGGCTTGCCCTGCCTGTTGCTGCTGCTGCTGTTGCTGCTGCTGTTGCTGCTGCTGCTCTTCTTGTGAAGCTGTGTCTTGTTTCTGTTGTTGCTGTGAACTTTGAGTCTCTGCTGGTTGCTGTTGCTGTTGCTGTAGACTCTGTTGATGCTGCTGTTGCTGCTGCTGCTGCTGCTGCTGCTCCTGAGACTGGTCTGTCCCTGCTTCCAGCTGCTGCATCTGCTGCTGCTGGAGATCTTGCTGGTCCACAGTTGGCTCCTGCTCGGTCTGCTGAGTGATGTCGTTAGCCACTGATGCTGCAGTGTCTGTGAGCTCAGACTGCCTGTCAGCAGATGGCATGGGTGAAAGACAGTGAGGGTTTTCTGAAAGGCAGCCTTGCGAGGACAAGAATTGCACAATAGGAATGGGTTCAAATGCAGGGCATCAACGATAAAAACGCATGCACATGTTGATCCCCAGCGCTTGTCCTGCATGCCTCTGCAGGGTTGGCGTGTCAGCCTTGCATGGGTGAGGGAAACCTGATATTTGGTTGGATTTGTGCTTGTCATTGTGCAATGCTAGCATGGGTGACATGTAATTTACAAGTCCAAGATTTTGAGCGCGCCAATGCTGGTACTCACAGAGCATCTGCACCCTGGGATGAATCTGCCAACAGATGCCGCCGTGCAGAGTTTTGCTGTGATATTGCATCAGTTGCTGCCGGTGTCGTGGTCTGCTGCTGTTGCTGCTGCTGTGTGCCACGAAATTGGACACGTTTAGAAAGGTCCCTCAGATCCTGCAAACATCTCACATCTTGTACAGGCTGGCATTGCAGATGATTGCTGACACCAAAGTTGATGGCTCTTTGGGAGCAGGGCATCTATTCTCAATGATGGCAGGTAGATCTTGGCAACACAGCAGGGAGGAAGATGCAGATATGAGGCAAATTTACCTCATTGTCTTCAAGGGCTTGGGCATCAGCAATGTTGCCAACATCGGGATGGCTGTGATCAGTAGGATCTGGGTTCAGACCCTCAAACCAGTCCTTGCGCACTTTCAGGGGGGGTACGAAGAAGCTGTGCGCCAGTGAAAGGGCCTCTCCCTGCATCAAGACAGAAGATGTCTGATGATTCTCACACACTCGAATCACCAACAAGCAGGCTTCAAAGTTCAACAGCTGAAGGTACAGCTTATTCTTACAGTGTCTTTGAAGGCCAGCACATCACCATCATACGTTGCAATCAGGATGTCCTGTATGCCGTCAAAGTCAATGTCAAACAGCAAGGCTGATGTGTGCAGTGCAGACTGGTGCTGTCCTTCCCAGTCTGTTACTCGGGCGCCGTCAGCTGCGTCCAGCACCTGCGTGACAACAGGTTGCAGATGAGCACATTGCAGATTGGCGGAAACACGTTTGTTGAGTAGCGAGCGCTACATACCTCAAGCTGATTCACGAAGGCAGGAACTATGATATCTTTGTGCGCATCACTGTATAGGTCGGTGATGGTCGGAGTGGCGTATATGCTAGAGGAAACCTCGGTCGTCCACTTCAGCTGTACGTTTTGAGGACAAAGGCTGTCTCCTGTTTCTTCGTCACTGCATGCACACACCATCTACTTTCGTGCTTCGTCTTGCCAGTTCAATGCGCTTGCGGTATGTCGCACCTCAGCACCCGATTCTCGTCCTGTGTAGCTGCGCGTTTAAGAAACTTGTTTTTGTGCGACTTGACTTGGTGATCACCCGCAATCGGGTCGCTCAGTTGAGCAGCGATGGAACTATAGAGGAGTGCGAGCACAACAGCTTTCAACACTTGCATCCCATTTACACTGCAGCGGCAACGTTTGTGACACGAAGGTTGGTCAAAGGTGCAGTCAAAGCCGAGAACAGTGCGCAGATGAACGAAAGAAGGGGCGAGGGCAAAGATGAAGGGCAGTCGTGAACAAGCCCCAGCCTAAGCACAATTTCCGACTTCAGATTCTCACAGCAGGGCACGATAGGTCAAACCGAACATCGGCAGAAGCGCTGGCACATGACACAGATCACAACCAAAAAGATCAATTGGCGATAGCTCTGTGTCAGCAGCCTGGCTTCAAGTTTTGCTCGTCGTTTTCAAAGGTGCCTAGACTTCTCAATAATGCTTGATGAAGCTAGCTGACAGCAGGCGCAGCCCGAGGGAGCGCGCTTGCCCTTGGTCATTGCTGACCGAAGTTTGCTGTTACACGTCAGCATGGTCACGGAAGCTTGTCAAAGCTAGCGGCAGGCTTGAACGTCTGTTGTTGAGGTCGCGCTATGGCAAGCTTTTCGGAAGACCAGGTGGACCTTTGCTTGGGAGAACTGGTGCAAGACGTGGCTGAAGACACCATTTCAGCCGCTGAGGTACAGTGCCGGGAACACTCGCTTCTGCCATCTCAAGTTGTGGTGGCAATATGCTGACGTACGCACTGCTTGCTAGGCTGCTGCAAGTTGGGCTCAGGCCAGTGCAGAGCTGGACAGGCCAGGGCAGAGCGAAGACAGTCCACAAGCAGATGCCCCTGTCGATGACAGTAGCTCAGCGTCATATACCAGGCAGACATCTCAAAGGGCTGCAGATCCAGATGCAGACGTACCGCACTTAGAAGAGGCATCTGAAGCAGGGCTGTCTGTGCAAGCAGGCGCCTTTCAAGAAGCAGATGATACTCTTCCAGACACAGAACAGCTTGCAGGAGACTTTGCAGCAGAGCAGCCCACACAGGATACAAGCCCAGGAGCATCAGCAGATGTGCTGGCAAAATCACCTGCTAGTGCAGAGATGGCTGCGACAGATGCAAGTGGTGCACCCACTCAGGCAGACAGAACAGCAGCAACACTGTCCAAAGAGCTCAGAAAATTGCAAGCCGAGTCAGCAGTTTTGCAGGAGCACTCTCGTCGGCTGCAAGAGAAGGCTGCTGTCATCCAGCAGCAACGGACCTCTGTTGATCAGGTGGGTTGATACAGGGCAATCTTCAGCTTGCATGGAGCGCGCCCATTGTCCATCGGCATCTGCTTGTGCCCCATGTGATCATTTTGGAGTCTGCATTTATGCTGTAGGCAGATCTGTATGACCAAGCACTGCGATGTTGCATGCAGATGCTCAATTTGTGCAATACAGGATAATTCAAGTAGTCATGAAACTGTGCGTTTCATATCTGCAGGGAATGTTTGTCTGAAATTCCTGTGTACATCAGCTTTGCATGACAAACAGTACACACTCCAGTTTGAGGCATGAAGTCACTGCCTGGACCTTTTGTTTTGCATTTCTTCACTGCATACAACCCTCAACACAAGCACGGAACAGTTGAAAATCCCAGGAGCTGCACATCACATGCATCAACCAACTCATTGAGCAACTCAGAGACACATTGTCTGCTGCTGGCTTCACAGGGAAAGCAGGGGCAGGAAGGGTTCAGGCGGCAGTCTTCAGAGCAGTCAGAGTCTGAGGCAATGGCGTACAGTGGCAGCATAGAAGGTGACAAGGAGGCAGCATACCAGTACAGCAGTGACACCAGCCTGCCTGTTCAGGATGGGGGCCTGCAGTGGAGCATTGGGGGTGTCCCCTTGCAGCAGCAGCTTAGGTATTCTGCGTGCTTCACTGTCAGACTATTGCCATCATGGTCATTATCAATTCTGCTGAGCATCAGGCTTTGAACTCAAGAACCTTTGAATTCAACACAGGTCCCCACGCGAGGGACTGGCATCCCCGATCAAAGAACTCATTCTGTTGCCCAAACTACCCTCTACTCAAGGCATGCAACGTGGGTGCATGCTTGGTAGTTGCTTTGGGTGGCATGACACACACTCTTTTGATGGCTTCATGTGCGTGGTCAAATGGCATGCCCCAGAAGGATCGTGGTTGTTCATTCAGTCTATGAGTTGTTCCCTATCCTAGAGCCTTCTGCAAGCTATCAAAACATGAAACAAAGCAAGTATGGTTTTTTCCTGCAGGATGCTGACATCGGATAATGGCATGGGGATGGATGAGCAGGCAGCAGAGCAGGGCCGCTCCAGTGGGGGCTCAGATGCCCCCCAGGGGCTGCAGTGGGGCACAGGCCCAGGGCCTGCACCTATCAGCCCGACAAAGAAGAAGAGTCTGTCTGGTGCCAAGGCTGCAAAAGAAGCACAGGTTGGCACTGCAGCAGGCTTTTCATGGGGTGCATGCAACATTAATCCTGGGCAGCCAAAAGCAGAATGCCACTCGGGCAGTATGATGCAGTGCTGTCAGTCTGCTTGCCTGTGCTGCTTGATGCATGCAGCTATGACAATCTGGCAACAACAATTATGCGTGAGTGCTGCAGCAGGAAATGCATACAATATGCGTACAACGCCTGCATCAAGCACGTAATGCGTGCGACAAACGCACACTGCATGTCATGAGCTTTGTTTGTACACACTACATAGAGTCATGCATACCTCCACCAGCCAGGTCTACAGTTCGTGGCCTTATACTACATGAGATCTGCATTCACTGACAGATGTGCGGCGCACATACCTGCACGCTGCGGCACAAGCAAGTGCGCTAGCTGCTCCTCGCTTGCAGGCTATAGCTTTGTGGCAAAGAATCGTGCCTGAAATGACAACCTCAAGGTTATGATGTCATGTTGTAAGAAAGGCTGTTCTCTGCAGGTCAAAGCAGTGCCGGTGTTAGAGCGCAGAAAGATGCACACAGCAAAATCAGCCAGCACTTCTTGCATGCAGAGCTCTGCTGCCAACTGTAGGCCACAGACCTTGCATTGTGCAATGCATGCAGCCAGCAGACCTGTGATCCATGCCTTCACTGCTTTGCTGCTGGCATGTAGGCTACAGGCATCAACAGTGTTGGGGCTCTGCATGATGCACGCAGCAAGCAGGTTCCTCAGAACCCCCTGAGGACCCGTAAGGCCTCCGTGGGGCAAGCTGCCAACCCTGTCATCAGGCAGCAATCCATTTCACACCAGGCTCAAGCCAAACAAGGACGCCACTTTGCAGGTGCTTCGTAGCTTAGCTACACTCCTTGATGTGGTGGCTGCCATGTCACCAAATGCTGGCACCAAAATAATGGCACCATTGGTTGTATGATGAAAATCACACCAAGAATAGCTGCACATGTGTTGCTACTGCCACACCAATGTATGTTTCACAAGCATGGGCATGTGTGTGGCATCTATACAAAGATAAATACAGACCTTTCAAGAAAGGGCAACTCTTACAGAGCATGCAATCCTTATGCACATGCATACAAGATGAAATGTTCAGATAAACTTAGTGTGCAATGTGTTTGACCTGTGTTGTGCAGACACTCTGAGGAAGCATGGTCAGCAGCAGGGTGGGGCAAGTGATGGGTCATCCCAGGCCCAGTCTCCAGACCCCCAGCAGGAGCCATTCTACCCCAACAGGGTTCTTGCTGATCTGTATGGCAGCAGTCTGGCCTCCTCTAAATCAGAGCCTAATGGTGATTTCACCTTGTCCTTTGCTTCCTCACATAATAATAATAATAATAATTATTATTATAATTATAATAATCATAATAATCATAATTATAACTATAATAATTACAGGCGTTGCAGCTGATTGTTCTTTCCAGGTGTCTACTAGATGTGCCTAAACCCAGGTGTCTACCAAATGTGCCTAAACCCTAGTCCTGTGAACTAACATGCATCAACATGAGACACGCTTGCTCACTTATCAAGACCTAAATCACCAACAGTGGAAGCTCAAAGGCCCAGCAGTCTTTGCTCACGAGATTCATTGAGGCCCCTGTCTTAGCAGCCACATTGCAACCACCAATGCCGAATGAGTTTGAGGCCCAACAAGTTTCAGAGGAAAGACATTTGTGCTGTGTGTGAAGCATGCACATCACTACAACTCAACCAAGCTCATGTGTGCTGTCATGCCCTTGCAAGAGCTGCAAGGAAGGCTGCTAAAAAGGGCCTTTGTACATCTTCAAGCCATATGCAGAAAGTAACATGGAGCCGTTTTGACCTGACCCAAAGCATGTGTCATGGCAGGCTTGTACGCTCAAGGGACCCCCAAGGGGGGCTACCCCATGCAAGCTGTAGCAGGGCCCCCCAAGGCAGCCAGTGTGCATGAGATGGATATGTCACCTTCCCAGCCAGGTGGCACCAAGCGGCGTGGTAAGGCAGGGCGTAACCCCACATCAGCTCCAGGGCCATACGGTCAGAACTGGGGCAACCCCGGAGCGCCCTTCATGGGCATGACAGGTCAGATGTTGCCGTGTGGATATGGCCATGTTGTTTGGCCGTGTATTCTCACTTGCAATACTAATGCCACTACCACTGTATGCATATGCTTTGTGTCCTCATGTTGCTTTTGTCCTATGACGATGGAGTACATGTCAACTCCGGCAGCAGAATGGCCAGCTGTCAGGCTGTCAAAATGATATGCACCATGGTTCAAGACTGATGTTGAATGTGCACTTTCAAGCTTGCAGCAGTTGATGCTGCCAACAGGAATTGTGTGTGTGTAATGGCGAGTGGTTTTAGCTGTGATCATGGTCATGCAACGCCACTTGGTGATAACTCATCAAGGAGTCACAGCTAAAATTCACATGTCATATGAGAAAGAAGCTGCGTCTTGAGTCTCGTTGCTGTTGGTGTTACTGTATCACCTGTGTTGCTGTAACTATACTACCTCTGTTTGCAGGTGGGCCAGGTATGCAAGCAGGCATGATGCAGGCAGGCCCGGGCATGATGGGTGGCATGTACAACCCTCAGCCTATGGCCCATCTGCCGCAGCTGGCACAACCTCAGATGGGGCTCAATATGATGGGGTATGGGCAACCCGCGGGGCCGCAGCAGGCGTTTGGGAATGTAAACCCAGCTCAAGGTACGGCAGCAACAAAGCTACCTGCTTGGTAGATCCCACTTGTTTGTGCAACTTCTAGCAGTATAGTGCTGCATGCATCATGTCACAACAACCTGCCCGGAAATGAATTTGGCTGAGTGACAGAACTGCTAGCAATAGTATGTAGTGGCAAGCTTTTGTCTGTTCAACTTGCATGCCAATTGTACTGTTTGTTGTACAGGTGCAGGTATATTGCAAGGAAAGGCTAGCAGGCGCAACTTGGGAGTGACTCGTCAAGCAGGCAGCGCTCTCAAGATTCCAGCAGGCAATCCCATGATGGGTGCCCAGCCAATGCAACAAGGCAACTTGACTGATGCCTTTGGGCAAATGCCTTATGGTGGCTCTCCAATGGGCACCATACCTGCCTTCCCTATGCAATATGCCCCTCAACATGGGGCTTTTGCGGGACAGCCCCAGATGATGCCGGGGCAGTACGGCGCATTGCCACCTGTAGGCTACCCTGCAATGCCAAATGCAATGCAAAGTGGCACGCATGGTGGCGTGCATGGTGGCATGCATATGAGCAGCATGCAGAACACCAGCAGACAGCACAGGAAGGCTCGCATGCCTGCTGGACAGACAAATTACATGCAGCAAGGGGGTGCACCATATGCAGCGGCTCTACCGATGGCGCACGCTGCACATCAGCCTGCTGGGTACCATCCTCAGGGCATGCAGGGCATGAACTACCCAGCAATGCAGCAGCACGCAGATGCTGTGCAGCAGTTTCAAATGCAGCAGTATCAGCAGATGGAAGCCAGCGTGATGCAGCAGGTGCAACAGAAGCAGGAGCATGCTTTGCTGAAGTACGGCAACTTTGAGAATGCGCAATACAGACAGCAAGACATGCAGTCTCGACCAGAATTTCGCACATACTAGCTTGCAGCCATCAAAGCGCTGCTCTTGTCACAGTGCTGAAGACATGGTGAAATATGGTAGATAATCTGTTTACTTCTGCAAATGTACAGCAATTCTGATCAGCTGAGAACAGGCTACAGACTGTTGCACACTGTACTGACGACGCTGACACCTCTAGTGGATCTCTGTGCATGACATGGGACAATGTATGCTTCCACACTACCCTGACCCTTAATGTTAGCAATGCCATTGAAACACATGCTTGTGGTAGCCTGGCTGCTTCTACATGGACATGCATCAGATGCTGTGTGTCAAGCTGATCATGCTTGACGCTCATGGAGCTGTTGCAGTTGAATCTCCGGAACTGATACAGAACTAGTATGCGGCTTCATGCATACATGCATTGAAGTGCGTCTTCTTATCAGTTGTTCACAGATTCTGTCTTCTGAAGTAAATAGACGGCAATCATCAATACCTGCCTTACAACCTAGCTCAAGCTCATTAGCTTGCCAGTCTATCTATGCGTGAAGCTCTGCAGAATGTCTGAGCTGATATTGATCCACTTTCAGCTGCTGGAGCTTTTGAGATGCAACATGCACAACCTCATTGGAATTAGGTGATGCTGGGCTGGAACAGAGCAAATAGCATGCAGATATCAGGGGATTGTGTTGCTGCTGACCACCAGAGACCAGACATATGGCACAACACAGAAAGATCTTCTGGGGCGCCTTAAGGGGTTCTTCAGAAGCTTCTTAAGGGCTTTCTTAGGGGCTAATCATATAAGAAAGCACAGCCCTGACTGCCAACTGCTCAACTTCTCTGTACACTAGGCACGGCATTCGCTGCAAATCAGCAATTTTGCACTGCCCACTGCTTCAATGTTGATGCTGTCTCAGCAGCTGATTTTTTGCGATATCAATGGCAGAGTCTAACTACCAAGGCAGGCTAGCTAGTTGTCACAGCGCATGTACATCAGAGCAAATGTCGGGCTCCTTGATCCAAATTGCAGGCATAACAGTGATGAGTCATGGTGGTCAGGAACATTGTGCAGGCATAGGGCACCTTTGATAGCGCCCTCATACTGCCAGATCAGCCTTCTCTGTGTTGTTGCAATATCCACCTTCTGATTGAAGCTGTCAAATCACAATATGCAGGGACGTGTTCATGAAGTATGATGACATCACTTAAAAGGCCTTGCAACATTCACATGCCATACCCGACAAATTGAATGATGTTCAGGCATTTGCTGCAAGTGCTTGGGTGCATGAGATGCTTGCTATGATACCACCATCACCAATCGCCACACTCTGCATCACTGCCTGTTATTGTCAGCACTCAGCATGGACAGATGCTGCAACAGCTGTACAAATTTGCTAGAGGCTCGCTCGTGAAGCAAGCAAACAGCAGCTATTATGAGCAAGTGTACTGTGATGCATTGCAGCTCAGAAAGACAACCTGGCATGCACCCTAAATGGCTACAACCCAGCTTGTCAATGCAGGTGCATGTATACAACTTGTGGACTCTGCCTCATTCCTGGAGACATCAGATTCTGTTTAAATGACTGCGAAGATCAGGTACTGCTACAATGGCAAGGTGGAGCTCATGGCATATGGGTATGAGTCATGTTAACTTGGAGGAAATATGTGGCGCAAAGCGCCTTCAAAAATATGTGAATATGCCTTAGTGAGGAAACCACTCAGTTATCTTTAGTAAAAGGCGAAAGATAAATATGGCACAGTGGTTACTTCGGCACTGTAATGATCCAACTTTTCCCTCCACAATATATGCGACAGCATCGCCAAAAAGAATTAAAAAAAGTATGGGGCGCGCGAACCCAAGAGGGCAGAGTAGGTTTCTCACAGGTTAAATGAAAACGTGTAACGGCTGCAATGTTTAGAATCCTGCAGTTCTGCCTGAGCTTTCGCATGGAGCAGCAAGCAGCAGCCACCAGCCTAAGCTGTTGTCTGCTGCGCGGGGGCAAGGCCTTTCCCCAGCAGCAATGGCCGTCAAGGTCGTCGAGCTGAAGCGCATTGCGTACGACGCAGCGCTGATTCCCGCTGAAGGGTCGGAGATATGTGCTCAACTTGCAGCTCCAGCCAAGCACCAAAACAAAGACGCAGCTGGTCACGCGTTCCATGCGTTTGCTCTACGTCAAGCGGGACATGTTGGTGAGTTAAACGTGCTGCGAATGCCAATGCCGCTGTTTCCCGCAAATCGCTTTGTATCAAGCCGTTGGGCAGCTGTCGGAAAGTTGGTTGCTACCTGAGATCACTGGTCTTTGCGCCTCTTGATTACAATTCCTTCGTACTGACCTCCATCCCTCTCCAATCTTCTAGCACAGTTGCATGCTGCATAGTAGACCACCCCATTCCTGGCAGCAGCTGCCTGTACACTTTTCCACACAGGATGTTATTCTGCCACACAGGCAGTGTGCAGTTACCTATGTGATCAGTACAACAGTCAAAGAACAATCGTTGAGATCACCTGTGGCATGCAGATGAGGTCATCGAAGATGAAGACAGTGCTGAGGCTGGTCCTGACAGACCTTCAACGCCTTCAGCGGATGAATTCTACTCTGCCAGGTACATCTAGCCGGTAGCCATTCTGCTGCAAAGTTGCAAGTTGAGCCTGCCTGGCATTCCTCACAGCTCATCAGACACTACCGAACCTGCAAAACAATGAGCGAGTTGCAGTGACAGCGTCAGCACAAAATCACCCATTAGTTGTTGACGTTTTTGCCATGCGTCATGGTATAGGTGGCAGCACAAAGGCAAGAAGAAGAAGCAGTCGGACAAGGAAGATCTGTATGCCCTGATTGGTCTGGCCAATGAGCGATGGACAGCCAATGACAACCAGATCAAGCTAGGTATGCCCTGCAGCATTACAGCACAAATCTGCATCGGCTAACTGCCCCATCTACATCCTCTCCCAGGCTCTCGTGAAGACTGCATTGCAAAGCAGACACAGCAGCAGTGATGTACACTGTTTGTGTATGATGCCTATGTAGCAGCTTTGTGAATGTTGCTCCAGTCCAGGACTCACAGACAGCAATACAACTGATGTCATTGCATGCATCAGGTTGCATGCTTGTAAGCATTGCTGCATACAAGTCACTGGAAAGCTTTTCCCAGAGGGCCATCGGGGTGGACAATAGGTTGCCTTTGTCCTTGACGTGGGTTACATCAGGCTGGGTAAATCTGCCATGCAATTTTTGCCTCTTCTCGCCAGAGAACTCAGCACTGTGTGTGTATGTGCTGCAGCCTACAGGAAGACTGCGCTTGAGTACCACCCAGACAAGGCAGGAGCAGCAGTGGCTGATGAGGGCAAGAAGAAGGAGATCGAGGAGCATTTCCAGAAGATCCAGGATGCCTACGAGACCCTCTCTGACCCGGCCAAGAGGCGCGAGTATGACTCCACCGACGACTTCGATGACACCTTGCCCAGCACTGCCCACCCAACCGAGTTCTTCAAGGTCAGTCAGCACTTCACATCCTCCCTACATACCTTGCTATCATAGCAACACATATCCTCATGCATTGTCATACACAATGCATCTGGTCAGGCCTGTCATTAGCCAGCAGCAGGTGATATAGCCAGCAAGAACCTGCAAGAGATCCACATGCTAGTGATCTGAAGCCTATGCTGATGGCAGCTGTCCCGGTGTGACTCAAGCTGCACTTCATGTGTATGGGTTGGTCTTCATGCACAGCATTCGCCGGCCTGTGACACAGCTGACAGCAGCTGCTATACATGCTGCCAACAACTTGATCTGCAGTATCATCAGCTGTGGACAAGACATCATTTACCTGCACATGCAGCAGCCATTAGATTTCGTCGCAATCGGCCTGTTGTACAAGGCGTACCCCGATGGTTGCCAGCATACATGTTCCTGCCAAGAGGCAAGGCCCTACCCCATGAGAGGGCATCGGCTGTTGTGATGCTCTGGTAGACACTCTGGTAGACTGGCGCTTTTTTTGTGGATCAAGTACTGCTGCAAAGCCACAGGCTGTGAAAGTAATGCTTGCATGTATGGTGCAGGTGTTCGGGCCTGCCTTCAAGCGCAACAGCCGGTGGTCTGTGACACAGCCGGTGCCAGATGTGGGAGACGAGGAGACTGCCTATGCAGCAGTGGACAAGTTCTACGACTTCTGGTTCAGTTTCAAGAGTTGGAGGGAGTTTCCCCATGCAGATGAAGAAGATGTAGAGCAGGCTGAGAGCAGGGAGGAGAAGAGGTGTGCCTTTGGCTTTATACCAGCTGCAGGACTGCAACCTTGTGCAACATATGCTGAAATGCATGATTTGCTGTTGGGATTCAAGAAACAGCACATGTAGCAGCACCGAAACAGATGTTTGTGAGTGTGCGAGCAAAAACGGTGCTTTTGGCAGAATGACCATGAAGGTCTGATGCAGAGTGCCTGTCTTTCATGGCACATGCTGCCTAGCCTGACCATTTATGCAAGCACATTGCTCATCATCAAATTGGTGTTGTTGGTCATTCGTCAAAAGCAGGTTCCTTAGCTGGCAGTGTTGTCTCAGTTCTGCTCAGTTCTTCAGCTGGCAACCTTTTTGTCTATTGTACAGGTGGATCGAGAGGTACAACAACAAGCTGCGGCAGCCAGCTAAGAAAGAGGAGGCGCGCCGCATGAAGCAGTTTGTGAATGATGCCTTTGCCCAGGACCCCCGCATACTGCAGCGCAGGGCAGAAGAAAAGGCTCAGAGGTGCACCCCCAAACTTGCCTGTTGCATCACTGACAGGCTCTACTGGTTCTGTCCTTCCTCCAGAGACCGCTCTGTCTGCGTTCGTGCAGAGTCAATGCAAGTTTCTGGCTGTGCTTGATGGCAGAATGCTGCCTACTGTCCACATGTACATGTCACGCAGGCAGTCGAGATGCCAAGTTTGCACACACAGCAATGGTCAGTGCAGTGGCCTCAATTTACAAGCAGCAAACATGCTATGCTATGGAAAGCCCGCTCTCAGCTTCAAACATTATTTTTGGCCATTCAGGGAGAAGAGGAAGATGGACAAGGCCGCTGCTCGCAACAAAAAGGCAGAAGATGAAAAGAGGGAGAAGGAGGAAGCAGCCGCTGCCGCAGCTGCTGCAGAGGCAGCCGCTGCTGAAGCTGCCACCAAGGAGCGCAAGACACGCCAGGTGGAGAAGAAGGCAATGCAGAAGCAGCGCAGCAAGCTTCGCACGCTCTCATCTTCCCTTGTCAGCAGTGAGTCACAATTGAATGTGCTGGCATCTGTACAAGCATTGTAGGCATGCATCATGTGATCCTACACTGTACTGTCGCTTCTTTCTTTCCCACAATGTTATCTGATTTCATTCTGTTTCCTCGAGATTGACACTATGTTGGTCTTGACGGGTTTCTGATCAGACACTTTGCTTGTCATTGGGCCTCGCTGCTGCTGAGTAGGGTGCATAACCTGAGAATGCATCAGCATTGACCGTTGCCTTGCATCACAGTAGTTGTGTACAGCCTGCCTGCCTGACTGACCAGCAGCAGCAGTACAGCCCAATGCAGTGTGATGCTGTGCTGCTGCTGTCTCAAATTCTTCATCTTGCTGTGCAAATGGCATCAGCTGCATCTCTCTTGTCCACTTCAGCTCGCCCACCATTGAGCCTGTTTTGGCTACTGTATGGCTAGCATCGTGTAGCAAAAGAGTGGAAAAGACTACGCTTTACGGCGTCAATTTAATGAGAAGCCCAGTATCATACCGGGCTGCTCAGGGGCTAGCATTGTGTAAGTACAGTGTCGTGACTGACAGGCTTGGTCATGACTGCAGGTAAGTCATTTGAGGATGATGATGTGGAGCTGATCTGTACCAAGTCAGGACTGGGCTCCCTGCAAGCCCTCACAGAAGCCCTAGCTGCTACAGACTCTTCAGACCAGCAGCAATCTCTGCTTCAGGTATGGGTTTGTCACAGCGCACATTCTTGCTGTTATGTTGCTTTGCTGTTGCTTGCAGGCAACAGCAAAGCAATGTAACAGCAACGAAGACGCAACCGCAACATAGAACAACTAGCATGGAAAGCTGCACACTTTCATGCTGGTTGTGATCTATGTATCGGTTGCGTCTTTGTTGCTGTTGCATTGCTTTGCTGTTGCCTGCACACTTTCATTCTGTTTGTTATCTATGTTTTGGTTGCGTCTTTGTTGCTGTTGCATTGCTTTGCTGTGGCATGCATACTTTCATGCTGGTTGTTGTCTATGTTTCGGTTGCGTCTTGGTTGCTGTCGCATTGCTTTGCTGTGGCGTGCATGCTTTCATGCTGGATGTTGTTTATGTTTCAGTTTGTCTTTGTGTGAGCGACAGGCATTAACATTTTCTGTACTGAGTGATGCACCCTGCATAGTACATGCAGCATGAAGGCATCACGCACACTCGTTTCAGCTGAAACTTGTCATAAGCAAAGGCGTGGGACAGTACGAAAGCCAGTAACGCATATCATGTGTTACGAGTATCAAGCTCAACCCCATATCTGTCTGTACAGGCGAGTGTAGAGGAGCTGCAGGGGGCAGAAGAGACAGAGAGGAGGGCCAAGGACAGGGCTGTGAAGGAGGCAGCTGCCGAGGCAGCGGCTGAGAAGCGTAAAGCGACTCAGGCCAGAGTTGAGCGCATGAAGGAGTGGGATGAGGAGGAAATCCGCATGCTGGAGAAAGCTCTGGAAAAGTTCCCTCAGGTTGGTCTCAGCCGGATTATGGCACCTTGAGCCAAGATATGCATCTGGCTCATGCTAGCACTGCGTATTAGATGTGCATCTGATTGTCGAGTCCAGTCTGTTTTGCAGTCTTGTCTCATCGCCAAAGGGCGCAGTAGAAGCAACACAGTGTGTGTGTCTGTGTGTCAGTGCGTGTGTGTCTGTCTGTATGTGGGTGTGTGTGGGGGCGCAGAGGCACAGCAGGCATCAAGTACCTAATATTGTCTCTGAGCACGCTGAGGCTTTAGCAACAAAACCAAAACAGTCTTCACACATACACAGGTCACATCCTAGGTCGTTGCACCGACTCCTCTGCAACGTGCAGGGTACAGCAAAGAGGTGGGAAGTGGTGATGGCTTACGTGCGCACACGCACCACAGATCGCATCTCATGTCACTTTACTGACTCTTCTACAATGTGCAGGGTACAGCAAAGAGGTGGGAAGTGGTGACGGCGTACGTGCGTACACGTACCACAGAGGAGGTGCTAGACATGGTGAAGCTGGGCCTGAAGAGCCGTCAGAGCAAAGCCAAGGCGGATCAGTTCAGCATCGCCAAGAAGAGGCAGGCCAACACCAGCATCAAGTCAGACCCCACCGGCCGCATGGAGTCCTTCTCGGACGTGGACATCAACATCTCAGGTTTGTCTGCCCTGCAATGCCATAGCCAGACAGCATGTTGCTATTCCTCATTTGTTTCACCAGGCAGAAGCAGCCTTGTCCGGCTGATTGCATGCAAAAGGCTGAAAGCTTGGGTTGCATCTGTGGGGTCACGCATGCAGCCCTGGGGGTCACCCGCAATGGCTATGTGTTGCTAACCATGACACCCATCTTGTGGTCAAGGCCCTTGAGAGTGTTGTCACCATGTATGTCATCAGTCGGCGATGTTCATGCATCCTGCTGTTTTAGCTGTGAGCAGTATGCAGCCAGGCCGCATCAGGGATGAGTCAACACTTACTCATGACAGGCATATAGTCATTACCTGCTGAACTGGAAGCTGAACTGGAAGCTGCTGTCGTCTGAAAGCCATGCTGTGTGTAATGCAGGCCTATCAGGTCCTGCTGCCCACGCTGTGACTAACGGCAAGCCTGCACAAGAGGACATCCGGCATCCCCCCACCTCCAACGGCACCACAACGGATCCCAGCAAACAGAAGGCCCCCCAACAGCCAGGCCCCCCACCCGAAGAGCCAAAGCCCCAAAAGCAACAGAAGCCCCCCACAACCCCCCCATCCCCAACCCCAGACGTAGTGCCACCCCAGGCCCATGCCAATGGCGGCCCGCCAGCAGCAGCTGCTCCTGCAGCT
>JAABUK010003157.1_pt1 | contig 28220 bp, 19 predicted proteins | sample 5559141 | NCBI WGS metagenome assembly JAABUK01 (sample SAMN10711869, study PRJNA513367) | rock metagenome | isolation source: Antarctica rocks | place: Antarctica: Victoria Land, Pudding Butte nord | collected 2016-01-03
CGTTTTCTAGTGTAACGATGCGCGGCTTTGCTTTGTCCAACCAGTCACCAATGATCATTGCGGCCTCGATGTTCGCTTCGTCGTTGCTGCCGACCACTGAATAGGCTTTGGAAAAGTATTGACAGGGACAAGATATATGGAGGACATCAACCTCCACTAATTTGTCAGGAATACGACCAAAATCGCGAGCGTCCATATCCAGACAGTCTGCGTCCGGAAAGTTGAGACGCCATGAATCACAAGCAGGTTTGTCAGAATCTAGACCCCATTTCACGTGTAACCCAGCCATCGCAGCACCGCGAGATGCACCACCACACCCACAGAAGAGGTCACCGAATGTGTATTCTGGGTCCAGAACGTCTTTTGAGAAGCTGACGTTCTCTCCGAGATTGCTAGACACTCTTCGTAGATCTGGCTTGTCAACGATGGACAACTCCCCCAAAGCTGAGCTCAAGAGCTCATCCTCTGGGAGGGCTTGATTCGTATGTTCGTCATAGCATTTCTTATTCTCGGGGGGAAGTTGCCGAGCACCAGGAGTTGACCCGTTTCGTAAGGCTGTCTCGATATCTACAAGATCTATCCCAGGATCGAAGCGAAGAGCAGCAAATCGTTCAATGTGGGCACCAGAAAAGCTAAACAGCTCGTTTGGGTTGTGGCCCTTGTCTCTGACTTTCCGGCTTTCGAAATGAGCAATTTTGATGTGGTAAACGCGTATCCAATTGCAGTGAAAGACCTCACAGTCACTGGATGGATACGAGTCTTCTGCTTTACTCATCTCCATTCGATGTAAGGGCGGGTCCCTCAATATCATGTTCACCTTACGCAGGATCTCGAAAACCGAGACTTCTGACTTGCCGTTCAATACGTTCATGTACAGGTTCAAGTACAATTCGTTGGATCCGCTTCTCGAGAAACCGTAGGTTCTTTCTGTCGTCCGGAATCGTAAACCCTGGATCCTACATATCTCGAAGGTCGAACCTCTCGTATCTTGGAAGATGTCCAGTACCTTCAAGAAATCCCCATCCTTCAGCTCGACAAAATCACCTCGCGAGACCAGAGTGCCATCTCCCGTCCGGACCTGATCCTGTCGATGCAGAAGTAGCTGTAGTCTTGACTGCTTTGTTTTTGCAGGTACGGGTACGGAAGCTCCTCTGACTCGAGAATGGAATTGGAAGATAGGAGACCTATGGCCAAAGGAGGTGACTACTGGACGCTTGAAGATGCTGATCAAGAATCTGTGGGGACGCCATGGAGCGTACATCGCCACTTGGCAAGATTACCGTGGCAAATGCCGAGACCCACCACTATATGCGAGGTTGGTCGCGACAATAGCACAATGTACCCCATGATGATCGGGACGCGGTCGTTTGGTGTTCACGACGCGCCGCGCTCCCCTTTCCTTCATATTGGACTCTACTTTACTTTACCTACTTAAATTAAAGTAATCCTCCGAGGGTCGGTAATAAAAGTCGTGGCCGACTTTCTCCCGCTCCCCCACTAAAATTTTGGCCTAATTTCTGGAGAACTTAACTTCTCCTTTACATCCTTACTAATAGTTTTTAGCTATGTATAGGAAATATATACGCCCTCTTATACCTACCTTCTTATCCAATCTAATTACTCCTTATTATAAGTTCTTTACCCCTAAATAAGTTAAGGTCTAGTAACTAGACCGCCACGGTATCTTAAAGAAGGAAATTCGCTAGAAAACACGCGTTCCTAAAAGGACTTAAATATATATTATTAACTAAAAATAATGACGGCCTAGTAAGGAGTAGGACGGCCGTCCTAGTAAGATTAATAAAGAGATAATTAAGAAGATGATTAAGTTACTAGAAGGCTAATATAATTAATAGATTAAGTTATAAGATATCTTCGCTATTAAAGATAAGTAGAATCTACCTCCTCCTTATCTACCTCTTACTTTTAGACCTCCTCTTTCCGGTAAGATTATATAACGTTATATAAATAAGGCTAGATACTATAAGTATTATATATACTAGAAGTCCTAGATTTCTAAGGACTAGTTTAAAAAGCGGGTAAATTAGTATTAGTAGTATTAATAGCTAGAATAGAAATAGAAGCTTATAAGAGTTCTCTATTATTTATTAGTAAATTTTAGTATTAATTATAGAGATACTTTAGGTTTATTTCTTTAATAAATACTATTTCTATTAAAACTCCTAATATACTAAATAGGTTATTTATAATAAGTATAAGCGCTATTATAATAATTATATATAAAAATGATATCGTACTATAGCCTCTAAGTTCTTAGTATAAGTAATAGTTAGTATAAGGTTTAAGAGTAGGCTTATTTTCTATTAATATATATAAGAGGTAGATAAGAAGTTTAAGAACAGTAATATTTATATCTAAAAATAGCTACTAGGTGGCCTAATAATATAAGAACAGTATTATAATAAGATCCTATTAATAGTCTATTACTATAAGACTACTCTAGAGCTTAAGGGCTAGAATATAATCTTTTAAGAAGATAATAATAGTAGCTACGGTACTTAATTAGCTAAAAATTATTATACTTTTTATAAAGATGAAATAGAGCTTAATTATATTAATAATTAGCTAGCGAATTCATGTTATAGCCTGAACTCACGGTTCTTGTACTACGCTCGGACGAAGTACTTCTCGTTACGATCAGCAGTATCAGGACTAATCCAACTGATCCATGAGAGTCAGTGGTATCAGAACTGATCCAGCTGATCCAGAGAGTCAGTGGTATCAGAACTGATCCAGCTGATCTAGAGAGTTAGTGGTATCAGAACTGATCCAGCTAATCTAACATTTCCTATGTCTATATAGATGGCGATGTTTTCTAGTAGGTAGGAGCTCCGTGCTTAACTCATGTTATAATTCTAGTAATCTCCTAAGCACTGAATATAATACCTTATACTAGACCTATTTAATATAAGCCTACTTATCCTACTTCCTTAATACTCCTCTTCACGAGAACTAATCATAGGTCTATCCTATTTATAGATGGAGTGAACCGTAACACTTTAAGCACCCTCAGAATGAGTATCTTAGAAAGTAGAGACCCCCCCCTAAGCGTCTAGAGTTTATGATGCCTAACCATGGATAATAAGGACAGACCCAAGGTTACTAGACCCGACTTATTCTACGGCGAAAGAGAAAAGCTTAAAGACTAGCTTATACAGCTTCAGCTCTACTTTACCTTCAACGGATAAACCTTATTAACGGTATAGCAGCCGGCCTTCGCTATTATATATATGAGAGGACGAGCTTAGAAGTAGGTTCACCCTTCTCTTAAGAAGTACCTTGAGGATAAAGACAATCTAGATAATTAGTATATCCAGAATTAGATAGAAAGCTTTATACGATTTCGTATTAAGATACGACGAGTCTTTAGGCCTTTAAATAAAAACTAAGTGGCTACACGAGTTATTTAGTACTTATCTCAGAAGAAGTCTGCTGCTAAGTATTCCACTCAGTTTCAGTAGTATATAACAAAGATAGACTGGGATGATAACGTACTAATAACGATATACCGCCGCGGATTAAAGTTTAATATTAAAGAAGAACTCATGCGAACTAGAGTATAGATCGATGATCTCGATACTCTGATAGTAGAGGCTATAGAGGTTAACGATAAGCTCTACGAGTTAGCAATAGAGAAATGACATAATAGTGGAACCTCCGGAATAGGACGATCAGGAATCTTCGCTAGCGATAGACTAGGAAGACGATAGTATTAATAACGCGACCCGTACGGACATATATTAATAGAACTGGACTTCACTTAGAAATAAGATAAGGGAAAATTCAGGGGTAAGAAGCAGCTTAAAAGGGGTAAGAAAGTAGTAACCTATTATAGCTATAGTAAACTAGGCTACTTCGCTAGAGATTATTAGTTAAAGAATATAGTGCCGCGACTATAGTTAAATATATTAAGAAGAGTTCTATATAACGAACCTTCTAAGGATCTAGAGAACCATAACTTAACCCACGAGTAGATAGAGGTAGAGAAACTACCGAAGGAAGTTATAAAGGGAGAACGCTATTTCGAATTCATATAAAAGGTATATTAATTCATTAAGAATCTGAAAGACTATAGAATATTATCCTAGGATATTAATATAAGAACTACGAGGTATCTTATCCTAATAGGACGAGAGGACTTAGAACTTAAGGAAGTTCTAAAGGACCTAGTTATTAATATCTAGATAGAGGTAAACTAATTATAACGACAACTCTAAGACATCTAAGATAGGAAGATAGAATGGGAATCTTTAGATAACGGCGAGGTTCTAGAGTATAGCTTAGAATATGGATAAGAAAGTTAAGAGAGCTTAGAGGAAGAAGCGCTACGCTATAGACTTAGTAGGGATACTCCGGATAACTCTCCATCTTATACCACCGTATTACAGGGATTAAATAAAGGAAAACACTTAGAGAAAACGTATCACGAAGAAAAGCTATACGTTAAAGATTACCGATTTAACTTAGTATACCTAGAACACGGTATCATATACTAGATAGCCTACGCTGACGACTACTATAAGTACTACTCCCAGGTCCGGATGGAGCTAGGTAGGTAGGCGGTAGGTGCGTCTTATAAACGGATGATCTAGAGAGATTACACGAGCGATAGTTATAACTGGCACTTGGCTAGTAAACGACTTAACGTGTGGTTTCCAGGATCTACCGCAGACTGGTACGATAGTGTAAAGAAACAACTAATGCATAGTTTAAATAAAGAATATTGCTACTTATTAGAGTAGTATACTTACATGTACGACAGATACTAAAAGCACATGGAAATTAAGAAGATATGCGGTTTTCTCCCTAAATAGGGAAAAGAGTAATCTCTCATGTCACGGGGAGACATGAGTAGATTAACATACTAACCCCAAAGTAATTCCTGTGTACTACTTAGTATAACACACATGTAAATATACCGGTACTAATCAATAGTCAACGAACCATTACTATAATAGATTCTAGAGCGACTAGTAACTTCACTTCTCGAGATTTAGTATAGTCACTGGGCCTACTAACTCGAAGGAAGAAAGAATAGTATAACTTATAGATAGCTAACAGGTTAACGCTATTAATAAGAAGGATAGACGAGGAGATATACTCGCTACCTATAATAATTCAACGCCACTATAAGGAACTAACCTTTGATATAGTTAGGATAGCCACTTATTATATCATTTTAGGAATACCTTAGTTAAAGAAGTATAATCTAGTAATTAACTAGAAGAAAGGAGTACTTATATTTACGAATACTAGAGACGTTACTAGTATATAACCTATACGCTAATAGAGGATGGCGATAGATAAGAAATAGAACTGAAGACTAGTTAAAGCTTATTACGCTTCAGTTTTAAAGAAGGACGACCTCGGATAAGGGTCTAACTTAGTATATACTAATAAGGGTCAGCCGGATAATTAAGCTAGAGTTATTAGGGGAAAAGATGAACCTCCTAATATCCTACGAGAATATAAGAAATAGATGCATCTCTTTATAGAAGAGATAATAGTAAAAGCTTTACCTATATACTAATCTTAGGATCATGAGATCGAACTTAAATTAGGAAAGGAATTAATATTTAGACTAATCTATATATTATTAGAAAAGGAACTTACTATACTACGCGGGTATATTAATAAGAACCTTAAGAAGGGATTTATTCGAGAATCTAAATTACTAGCAGGTTATCTAATCCTCTTTATATTAAAAAAGGATGGAAAGCTTAGGCTATACGTCGACTATTAGAAGTTAAATGATATTACTATTAAGAATCGATATCCTTTACTAAACATTAGCGAGCTGCAGGATAGACTCTCTCGGGTAAAGATATTCACTAAGCTTGACTTATAAGGAGCTTATAACTTAATCTAAATAAAAGAAGGAGAAGAATGGAAAACTATATTCAGGACTCGATATAGATATTACGAGTACCTAGTTATATTATTTAGACTTACTAACGTACTAGTAACCTGCTAAGTACTAGTTAATAATATTATTTAAGCTTATTTAGATCGTACCGCGATTACTTACCTTAATAATATCTTGATCTACTCTAAGATCAAGGAAGAATATATCTAGCATATATAGGACATTTTAATCTGCCTATCACAAGCTAGATTACTCCTTAAGCTAGAGAAATATAAATTTCATAAGGAATTAGTGGAATTCCTAGGATTTATGATAAGTACCACAGGCATTTATATAAGCCCTAAGAAAATTAAGGCTATAGTAGAATAGCCTATACTATATAATGTGAAATTAGTCTAGAGCTTCTTAGGATTTACGAACTTTAATAGAAGGTTCATTAAAGGATATTTAAAGATAGCCCTACCACTTATAGATATTACTAAGAAAGAAAAGGGATTTCAATAGGAAATAAGTTAATAGAAAGCATTTACGATATTAAAGGAAGCCTATTAAAATCCACTAGTACTCTATACCTTTCGAGTAAACGAACCTGCTTATATTGAAATAGATGCCTTAGATCTTGCAATCGGCGCTTATTTATATCAAGAAAAGGATAGTAAATAGCACCCGATCGCCTACTACTTACGAAAGATGTCGGTAGTAGAATAGAACTATGATATCTATAATAAAGAACTATTAGTAGTAGTATATATACTTTAGAATTAGAGGATGTATACCAAGAGTTATTTAGAACTTACTATCTTCACGGACTATAAGAACTTCTTAAACTTCACTATAACTAAAGAGTTAAACCGAAGATAAGTCCGTTAATTAGAATTACTAGGATAGTATAAGTTTAAAATACTATATACCCTAGGGAAAGATAATGGTTAAGCGGACGCCTTAAGCAGGCGTACGGATCATATAGAATCTAAGGATATTACAGAGAAGCCAATTCTCAAATAAGAGAAGGATGGATCACTAGTACTAATATAGAGTTTAGCAGTAACTATGCGAATTATAGTCCAGGATATTACGCTAATCCTGAAGGAAGGCTATATTAACGATAAGCTAGTATTATAGCTAAGGAATTAGTAACTAGGATAAGAGCTACTCTAATATAGGGGAAAGATATACTTACCTGAAAAGTATACTAAAGAAGTAATCCGGGATCACTATAATAATCCTTTATTAGGATATCCAGGAATCTCCAAAACGGTAGAGATCCTCTAACGAGAATATGCGACGCCACGGCTGCGCACGCATGTTAAGAAATACATTAGAGAATGTATTTACTATCAGCAGAATAAATCTATACGCCATGCCAAGTATAGATAAATATAGTTTACACCGGTTCTAGATATATTATAGAAGGATGTTATAATAGACTTTATTATTAAAATATTAAAATTAAGAGATCTAGTCACGAAAGATATCTTCGACTTAATTATAGTAATTATTGATAAGTTAACGAAGTATACTATCATGATTCCCTATAAGGAAACCTATAAAGCAGATCAGCTAGGGTATATACTCCTCGACTAGCTAATAAGGGATTATAGTATACCCGAATCTATTATATCGGATAGAGATAGACTTTTCACGTCTTATTACTAGAAGACTCTGATCGCTATAATCGGAACTAAGCTGCGAATATTAACCGCCTACTATCTAGAGACGGACGGATAGATAGAACGCACGAACTAAATAATAGAAGTATACCTGAGGTACTACGTTAACCATAAATAGGATAATTAGGTATCGTTACTTCTAATAGCACAGTTGGTACTTAATAATAAAAGGTTAGATACTATATAAATGTCGCCATTCTTTATAAATTATAAACGACATACTAACCTATTTCTAGAACCACGACAGGGTTCAAGAGTAGAAAAGGCAACGGTGTTAGTATCTAACATGAAAAGACTATATAGTAACATGTAGTAATAAATCAGCGAGGTTAATATAAAGACTTAAAGACGAGTTAATAAGAAAAGAAAAATGTATCCTTAGCTAAAGAAGGGGGATAAGGTTTACCTCTATATAAAAAACCTGAAGAACAAGAGACTAAGTAAGAGACTAGACTATATTAAAGTTAGACTATTTTTAATTAAGTAACCTAAGGGACCTATTAACTATGAATTATAGCTACTACCCGACGCTAGAGTACATCTAGTATTCCATGTCTCATTATTAGAACCAGCCGACTCCGGAACACCTCTTCAGGAAGACTGGAAGTATGAGGCTGAAACCGAAGAATACGAAGTCGAAAAGATCCTAGAATAGAAGGGTTAGGACTACTTCATTAAATGAAAAGACTATAAAGAATCAGAAAGTACCTAGGAGCCCGCTAGGAACCTTCGGGGCTATAGGGACCTTCTGTAGTAATTCCACCAACGTTAATAAGACTACTCCAGTCGAAATCTAACGGAACTTCAACCTATTCTGAAGAGACATTAAAGAGGAAGTCGCTAGGATTAATTATATCTAGTTACTCCTCATGCTCTACCTCTTCGATGTTTTAAATTTCGCCCTTAACTATAGCGATTCCTTTCCTTTCTAACACCTCCACTTCTCTCTATAATTAAGTGAATTTAGCTAGAGCTTCTTTAGCCTCAGCGGCCTTTTAGTTCCGTTGATTCCATATCTTAGTCCATTTTATAGGAGAGAAAGGCGAGAGGTTATAGTCTAATAAACCCTTCCGGGCGCACTCCACGCAGCGACCAGCGGAAGCCCCGACCTTATACTTATCGGCCTGACTAGTACGCTTATAATTTAAACAGACCCTTATAGCTATTAAACCAGTTCTGATAATGGTATCAACTAACTAATAACGGAAAAAAGTAGACTTGGGTTTAGATCTAAGAGGTGGTATTGCAAAAGCAGTAAAGTTTTCGGGACGAAAACTAATAAGGGGGAATCTAATATTACAGCCTGAACTCACGGTTCTTGTACTACGCTCGGACGAAGCACTTCTCGTCACGATCAGCAGTATCAGGACTGATCCAACTGATCCATGAGAGTTAGTAGTATCAGAACTAATCCAGCTGATCTAGAGAGTTAGTGGTATCAGAACTGATCCAGCTAATCTAACATTTCCTATGTCTATATAGATAGCGATGTTTTCTAGTAGGTAGGAGCTCCGTGCTTAACTCATGTTATGATTCTAGTAATCTCCTAAGTACTGAATACAATACCTTGTACTAGACCTGTTTAGTATAAGCCTGCTTGCCCTGCTTCCTTGACACTCCTCTTCACGAGAACCAATCATAGGTCTACCCCATCCACGGACGGAGTGAACCGTAACAATTCACTAGATTTAAACCTAATTAAGAATATATAAAGGATCCTAAAGAGCTATTTAAAGCTCTACTATTTAATAAATTATAAGTAATTACGAGCGATAATTAAGAGGGAGTAGGAGGCGATTTAATAATAGGAAATTAATAAGTATATACTAGGTACTAACCGGAAGGGGGCTAGTAAATAGTAGAAGAATTATTATATATAAAACCGTGTTACCTAATATATAGACTGAAAAGGCCTTATAACCGAATTTTAGTTACTTTATGTAGTTAAATAAGGAGTTGTGGTGTTTAGTAGTCCATCTCTAGAGTTCTAGGTAAAATTTTAGTGGGGGAGCGGGAGAAAGTCGGCCACGACTTTTATCACCGACCCTCGCTCCCTGTGAAAGCCAGCGCTTGTCTTGGTGCAAGCGCGCCTAGAATACCCGACAGGTCACGTGCGCCGTGCCGTTCTGGCGGATTTAACAAGGCCGAGGTTCCGGAGACCCATTGATAATCATGTTCTCAATGATTATAAACGCTTAGGCGGACTTTCGTGAGCCAGGTTGGCACTGTCATACGGAGCGAATATGTTCCGCATCTTTGCTCAGCAGGACATCAGACGCTGGTCTTGATAAGAGGGACGTGTAGTCCCCGCATGCCTAGCACCGTTCCTCGATAGCCGGCCTTGTACACGGCGATTGCAGTCATCTTCCTCGCTGTACTATTGAATGAGCAGCTCGACATCCTGGCTTTCCCACGTGTGAACACCATCCTGCGAACCATTGGTATACCAGCTTCCGTTGCATATAAACAGTCCGCATCCATCTCGACCACAACCCCAACATGACCTGCACACCCGTCTACTTCGTCTCCCACGGCGGCCCCACCACAATGTACGACATCACTCACCCAGTATACTCCCGCCTCGAAGCCATCGGCCGGGAGATTACTCAGCAAATCAAACCCAGCGCCATTCTTGTCTTCAGCGCTCACTGGCAAGCCAACCGTCCCAACACCATCGAAGTCAACACCTCCGAACAAGAATCTTTGCTGTACGACTTCTACGGCTTCCCCAAGCACTACTACCTCGAGAAATATCCCAATCGCGGCTCACCACAAATAGCGAAGCGCGTAATGCAATTGCTGACAGAGGCGGGGATCGAAGCTGTACCCGCGAAACGGGGACTGGACCACGGAGTATTTGTGCCGTTTAAAATCATGTTCAGCCCCGACAAGAACCCCGTGGATGTGCCTATAGTGCAAGTCAGCCTGTTCGACGACGACACCGATGCCGCAGCACACATCAGGCTTGGGCGCACGGTTCAGAAGCTGCGAGAGGAAAATGTGCAGATCATTGTGAGTGGGATGGCAGTGCACAATTTGAGGGATATGGGGGTTGCGATGAGCCAGAAGCGGGCGATGCCGTATACTGTTAGTTTCGATAGGGCATTGCAGGAGGCGGTGGAAACATTGCCGGGGGAGGCCAGGGATAGGGCGATGAAAGGGTTGTTGAGGAGAGCGGATGCGAGGGTGGCCCATCCAACATTTGAGCATTTGTTGCCCATTCATGTTGGGGTTGGAGCGGCGGGGGCGGATAGAGGGAAGATGGTGTGGACCATACCGGATGGGAGCGTGTCGTGGGGCCAGTATAGGTTTGGGGAGGTCGCTGTTTGAGCTGTCTTCGAAACTGCCATATTGAAGTGTTGCTGAGTGCCAGATTTGTTCATGCTAGATCCCCCAGCTGCTCCAGATCGATTAGGACGTCGACAGCTCTGAGCGGGGCTCGCCATGGTATAGCACGCGCCTTCCATTACGACTACGAGCAGGTGTCGATCCACATAGTGTCCCAGGCTTTGCAGAACTCACAGGGTGAGGCGGGAACGCTCGATAATTTGCTCCGAGTCGACGCAGGGCAAGACGGATCAGAGTATCGACATGCGGTACAGGGAGCGATTACATTACTCGCTTCGTTCTCCCTGGTTGCGCGAGATGTAGATACGTCGCTGTCGATGCATCCGCTTGTGCACGGGTGATGTCGAGAAGTTTGGTCAGATCGTGGGAGCAGCCAGTGAGCAGAGAACCATTTCGAGGCTGGCAACACTTATGTTGTGGAATGTCAGTACGGAAGATTACAGCTTTCTGGCGCTTTTCGGTTTCTTACGTGCATGCATCTCTACAATATGGCATAGACAAAGACAAAGACAAGGAGCTCGACGAAGCGACAGCGGATAAGTTGTCTCGAAGTGATCAGGCCGTGGTTGGTTGAACATGACGCGGAAGAGCGTTATCGTCACACTGCGTCGCCTCTTGCTCCCACCTGGGTTTTCGATCATTAGCTTTCCGAAGAGCTATTAAAGGCTTGTCTTGTCCAACCTGTGGATCACGGGTCCGGACGCGCCGCCATTACGCATGCAAACGAAGCCCATCTACGCGTTGAAGCGATCGGGTAAAGAGATGTGGGCAGGTATAAAGCGTCAATGCAGACCCACTGGTCAGGCGATCACTCTATGATCTCGCTACATCATAGGGAATCGATTTTGTAAAGATGCAGACCTCGGCGATAACCTGCTTTGCATTCCTATCCCAGCTCACCGCGCTCGCTGCTGCAGCGCCTCCTCTCGCGCTACCATCTTCAAACCTGTCTCCACCAACATCGTTATTATCGACTGCCCCCAATCCGCATAATCTGACCGCAACGCCTATTCTAGGGTATGTCTTCTAGTTCCCCAAAAGGTTCTCACAGAGGGTCCTCACCTCAGCTTAACAATATCCCAGCCGCAATCCACCCCAAACACCCTTCTATTGGAGCTCTCCCAAGAACACACAAATCGTCGTCAAATTTACACACACCTTGTCCACCATCCACCGCCAGCCCGAATACGTAGCAAAAGCCCTAGAAGATTCCTACTTCGAAACCTTATACCACTTGGGCCCCCAAGGTGGCGGGGCGGCCACACGCCTAGAAGTACCATTTGACTGGCCTGGGGCTCCAGCGGGCGCGGTTCAGAGCACAGATCTAAACTTAACACCGAGTTCGAGATTGACGTGGAGCATATGGAGCAGCGTGCTGGCGGGTCTGTATAGCTTCTCGCTGAAGTATGAAGGTTTCGACTGTTATGCTGAGATTGAATGGAAGAATTCTCCTGGAATTAGTTTGGGCGCTGTTTCGTTCCTATCACGCGGTTGACGCTAGGGTCGGGGTAGAGAGGCGTTGGCTGGAGTAGCTCGCTATCAGGGGAGAGGGCCTAGCAGTAACTATATGTATGATTGGCATGTTAGAGTTGGCTGCTCACTGGAGCGGCGTCAGATAGGCTCATGGTACCTCTATGTCCTCACTAAGCTACCATACAGGGATTGCGCAATGCGTCTCGTTATGGCCTTTCGCAGAACCGTTGTTGAACTCCGACATTCATAACTCCTTGGCAGTGCCGGCGCCAAATTTCTCCTCCCTATCCAGCGGTCATCGAGCAACGACACTACCAGCCTCACTTTTGGAAATGAGTGCTCTGTGAAAGTACAGGACAAGAGAACGTAATTATGAACATGGGATGTGCTGCGCACTCGCCTATGCGCGTGTACGTATCGTTCGTTTTCATCGGCTAGAATCATATGAAACAGCCACGTTACCCATCAGCAATTTCCTTCATATACAATAGCTTGATTACATTTCGATATCACAGGTCATTCCTGCAAAGCAAATCGATTTATCAACTTGCTGCAGCGATGGGCCTCTCGAATCTTTTACTTGCCCTTAGCAGCGGTCTGCTACTTTTACGTACCGTTTTAGCGTTCGTCCCACACATCATGCCTTGAATAAATAGTATACACAAAGACTGACTAAAAATTAAATAGCCAATCAAGCGCCTACGACCCAAAGACCCCACGCTGGGAATGGGGGCCTCCTGACGGTCCTCTCGCGAACGGTGATCAAGGTCAATATTTGAATCTGTCCTCAGGAGTCGATCTGTGGTATACGAGCTTTGGCAACAATCAATCCAAGAGTACGCCAGTCTTGTTCCTCCATGGAGGAGCGGGCAACAGCAACCAGATGTTCAATCAAGCGAATTATCTTGCGAAGACACGAGTTGTGATTCTGCAAGAGTAATGCCAGCCCCTAATCTTTCCGCACATCCTGACGAACGACTGACTGACTGCTGAGCAGTACACGAGGCCAAGGCCGCTCCCCCTATTCAGACTTCACCACCTTTCACTACGACGACTTCGCCCATGACGCAATCGCGCTTCTCGACCACCTCCGCATCTCCAAAGCCGCAGTCGTAGGCTGGAGTGACGGCGCCATCACCGGTCTAAATCTCGCTATGAACTACACATCCCGCATCGACCGCGTTTTCGCACACGGCGCGAATATTCAAGCGAATCAAACTCGCCCTGGGACGAATGATCCGATTATCAATTCTGGCTCTGGGAGCTTGGACGCGGATGTGGGCTCTGGTGGCACAACTCTTTCTTCCAAGGGCGATGTGGAGAAGAGAGCTGGTGCGGACACTTATTCGTGCCAGGCTCTGAGTCCGACGCCAGCTAAGTGCGGTGCAATGACGCAGGGTGTCCAGACGTAAGTTCTTACTCCACATCATGTTTCATGATCCAACAGGGTCATGGCTGACGAGAGCAGATTGTGGGCCTCGGAGCCATCCTGGGGACCTCAAGCACTGTCAGCGATCAAGTGTCCTGTCTGGAGTGTAGACGGTGATCATGATACGGCTGTGAAGAGAAACCAAGCCGACGCCATTGCAGCCTGGACTCCGTTCGCTGGTCAGCTTATTCTTCCTCAAGTGGGGCATGCGGCATTGTTGCAGGATCCGACGTTCTTTAATTTTGTGATGGGGTATTTCTTGGATTTGAGTTATGATGGCGTGATGCCTTTTTATTAGGCCATAGCCCTTCTCGTGTCCGGACTAATTTATCCGCGCATGGATAGGTGTTAGAATCAAACAGATCTCAGGCACCAAACGATGGGAACTTCATGGACACTTATCCTTCCATAGACTACCATAAGCCGTTGAGCTTGCGATGTCATTCTGACAAAATTGGAGGCCGAACAAGTCTTTACCACTGGCGAATTAGCCAAAGTAGGCCAATAGCACCTCCTGGAACTAAGAACCTTTCCAGCACATATAAGCAGTTTTCGAGACAGGAGCACCCCCAGAAATGGCAAGAGAAACAAATGCACTTCGATATATAGGGCTTCATGAAAGAAAGTCCGAGGGTGATTTAGATGCTCGATGGTTGTTTTCTTAGCTTTGACTTTCAAAAACTCCTGCTTCTTGCAGGAGACGATGGATCGGAGATTTGTTGGAGTTTGAATTGGAATTCAGGATTGCGATGTTGTGAAGGTCGCTAATGGTCTAAGTGGTTACATGCATTATCGCCTCTGGGTACCGAGAGGTACTTTAGCTGAATTCTGATGGTGCCCGATGAGAGGGGAAAGATCGCTACCCAATTTGCACGACATTGTCTCTATTGTAGCATCTGCAGGGCGAGAAAGGCTTATCCACTTAGAACGAACAAAAAATACTCTCAAATAATCAAACATATACCCAACTAACAAAGCCCTTTTAGCTTCCGCTTATAGCAAAACAATACGAGTCATCCTTTCTCATACCGCACAGAGCTTAGCCCCTCCATCTCCTCGCCCCCCAGTCTGCCTCGGCCCCGACGCTTTATCCACCTCAACCGAACGCTCTCTTCCCAACACCGCCATCTCAAGACCATCAAGCGTGATATACTTCCCCTGCCCTGCACCATGCGCACCATACCCTCCCCGCACTTTCTCAGCTCCCGCACTGCCACCCCCATACCTATCACTAACCTGCACGTTCCCTTGCGATTTGCTATTTTTGACGCCCGATGCTGATCTTAACTTGCTGCTGAGGGCCTTGGAGCTGTGCGAGAGGGTAGTGTAGAGTTTGAGACCAAAGTGCTGAAAGAAGCGGGGCGTGACGGGGAGACAGCTGACGAGGATGCCGGTGGTCATTTCGGCGGCGGTCCAGAGGCCCATGCGGAGGATGTTATAGCTGGTATCGGGTGAGAGGACTATTTTCCATGTGTAGAGGGTGCGGAGGATGGAGGTGGCGCAGGCGCTGGATTTGAAATAGTGTTAGTGGTTTTCTATGTGTGTTGTGAGGTGGATGGATGGGTGTGTATGTATGACGACGAGGCGAGATTTGAGGTTGGGGTGCTCACCAGATGCCGGTTGCAAAGATAGCGGCAACCATTAGTTTCTTCTTCTGAGGCATTTGTAACTTCCAGATTGGAGCGATGGGAAGTACTGTATGCTTGAACAGTCAGTACTGTCTTGCCAGATTTCGAGTCCGAGACGTGAAACAGAGCAGACGAGGATATTTTGCTGATGATGAGTTGATTTGGAGAAGAACATAGAGCAGCATTTATGACGTACCCAGGATAGTAAAGTCAGATGATGTTGAATATACCAGTAGCCATTGGTGGGGCGTTAGTGTCGAAGCAGTGACCGCTGGTCATCAAGAGGTTCCAAATCTTCTCACGTGGCTGGCACATTGCGATCTCGAAGATTGTATTCGCAAGATAAAAAATGAAGATACTCCATATGACGACGTGGACTGCGAGGTATAATCCCATGTTTCCTTTCCGGGTAGGGACAAATATTCGTAGATATTGGAGGAGGATGGAGAGCTTGATCAGGAAAACGACGATGCCATAGACAATGGCCGAGATATTGAGCCACTAGGGTTGACGTTATGCCTAGCCGTGATGAGGAGCGTTTGAGTTGGCTTGAGGGACGTACATAAAGGATTCTGAAGAACCCTTTGAGCTGAAGGTCCCACATATGGAGTCCACCACCGCTCCTGAGGATGAACGAAGATGTTACAATGAAACCGATCTCGCCAATCTTATCACAATCGATAAACATTAGAGGGATCAAGACCACGGGAGCAGAGTCTAACAAAAGCCATGACAACAACGTCTGGCAAATTTCAGCAAAGGTACATATTTCAGAGGTAAAGAATTCCGACTCACAGTCCTCGTATGCGATGGAGCGTATAAGCACCAACTTGGTATACAATCTGATGAGCACAGCTAGAGCCGCAACGCTGGCACACAAAGTCGTTGTTGCTATAAAGACTGCATCGAGATTGGGCGGGTTGTGAAAATTGGTCACTACGTCCATCGGTGGTTTTCCGGCTGGTCCATTCAATAGCTCATTCAGCTCGGCATGGACTTCTGGCGAGTTCGTTGACGTCGAAGGAGCTGCCATGTCTGGTGATCACGGAAGCAATGATTCTTCCTGCTCTGAGGGAGCAGTGCTTATCGTGGACTAGTCAGCCAGCAAGGAAGAAGAATGACATCGGGCAAGGGTGCAACGATTCATTTACATAAGAATCCGTTACCTGTGTCTAGAATTTGTACGCTTCCAACTGTGATGAACGGAAGACTGCATTACTTGTGGTGTGCTTGGATGCGAGCATCGCCCACTTGGCATCTGCACGAGATTGTTCATGGTAGAGATGGCTTGCTCGGGTTGGAACGGTGTCGTATAGCAGAGATTGTTGAAATGCGTCGATAGAGGGTTTGCATCGCTTCCAATCGTTGTCACTTGTCGTATTCTCTTCCTGCAGGTTGAGAAAATTAAAGGTATTGTGGAAACTTGCTGTATCTGACTGTTATGCTGTGCCCCATGGATCTCACTCTGCTTCCGAGGGGCTGTATCCTTCTTTGCGATGTGCTATGTAAATATATCCGTGTACGTCTTGCAGCCGCCCCGATGATGCATACCATATCGGTACTGAAAAGGAGTGAGGTATGTATAGCTCAACCAAGGCCTACGAAACAAATTGTAACTTCCGTGGCATAGTCAGGTAGATCACATCCAATATCCATGGATGAGGCACGAGTTTTATCACGCGATAAGTAGAGACGGTGTCCTCGTGCTAGTCACAATATCGAGCGACTTCGAAAACCCCGCACACCTCCACCGCGTGGCGTGGATGACTTCGGAGAACATTGACGCAAATATGCCATGCAAAGACACGGCATAGCCACCACTCCCAATAGAGGTCACAGCGATCTACACGCATGTCAGCCCAGTTGAGATTGATTCTCCACGTCGATGCTGGTCTCTGGATTTTATCGATCCTTCCGAGATTCTCAGCTTCATATTCTGTAAGCACTACGCGAAGCATTGCCAGAGGCTGGCTTTCATCAGTTATTGATGGAACGGGAGGTTTACGGCAGAAGGTCGTATGATACCCGTGCAACGCGAGAGAACGGCCTTCACACCTTAGACATAAGGGTCTGTGATCATTACGCCACGCAGAGCCTCGGGTAAATTCTGCTTGGCTATTGGATACCAGAAAGTCGTCAAAGATTTGTAGGCGATCGTGCGGAGAATTGATAAGCTTCTTTGACTTGAGGTTCGCTGCAGGGTTCGCAGATCCTCGGGGTTGGAACAGATTGAAAAGCACGCTCTCGCAGCGGTACAGGATCCTTACCTGTACAGTCATGATGGGATCGTTGCGCTGCCATCGTTCTTCAATCTTCATTAGCTAGGTTCGCACCAGGTATGGATCTAGATCGTGCGCTCTCTGCCCGTTTCAACACTTCCGTGCTTGATGTATGGTGGAGAGCGCTCAAAATGTAGTGTGGGTCGTTTTCTCAGACTCGGCTATGGCCCGTGTCTTGAAGTCCCCAGCATGGGTGCATGCATGTAGCGATGCCTCCCCCATCCAAATTGAGGACAGCCATGTTATCCAGCATGCACGTGATACGGGAGTCCACGACAATTAGAACAAGATTCGGACACCCATTGCTTGGGACAGGCGTAGGTAGCGAGGTTCAACAGGCTGTTCATTCTGGCGTCTGCATTGCTTCATGTGCCAGTATGGGGCTTAGCTAAAGGCAAGACCCATCCATGGTCATGAATTGAATATGCTCACCATGGGAAGAGTGACACCTAGCGCTTTGAGAACTGACGGGGCTTCGTCTGTGTCTCTGCTGGAACTCGCTGGTAAATCTCAGCTCGATCTGTCAGGACCCAGCCTTCTGGGGCTACGGTAGCTCTTTTGTGGGCGCTCCTGCTGTCGCCTCTGCAAGGTGGCCGCTCCCACAAGACACAGAGGCGGGTTATAGCCCATCGGTGACTTGCTCCCGTTCTATAGCCATCCTGTCGCCGCGTCACCGTGCTTGTGGAGTGCCTGCTGATTGCCTGCTGAGCCATTTACTGTGGCCCCTGCCCTGGCCGCTGCTGGACCTTCTGCTGTCGCCACTCAGATATACGCCCTCCGCGCCCTCTATATCTTCCATCTCTTCTAGCAAGCCATGGTGGCTTTACCGTCGATCCGGGGAGGAGGATACGGACAAGGTAGGTTTCAAGCGGTAGTCTTCGGTAAGCTACGAGTCGTCATGAACTCTTGAGTAAGGCTATGGGTCAATACGTATATTTGAAGGGTAAACCGGGCCAGCGATAGGCTCAGACTTGGTTACACCCTACTCTTCCTGTGATTGATAATGTGTGTCCGAAAGTCTGTGTCAGATGTCGTGGCCGACTTTGTCTCCTAAGTGACACCGACCCTCGGTCATTACTACTTAGGCTTCTATAACAAATCAAAATGTACTCGAACATGTACCTGACATGCTCCCCAACAGCCGATACGATAGGTGGAGCCGTGGCAACAATGGTAGGGCCGCATCTGCGATAGATTCAGCTGCTCAATTGATTGATGTCCACTAGTTCTAGGATATTCTGTATTATTACAGCCAAATTCCAAAGTGGTAACCGCACCTCGGCAGCACCGGATGATTACAGACTGGGAGCAAAAGGTCCTATATCACGTACACATGACTTCTTGTTAGAAATCAGCCTTATGCTTAGTATGCTTGGCATGCTTGGCATATAAATAGTCTAGATACGTAGACCTCCTGTCTCTTAGTATCAATCAATTAATACACTCATTAGCAATGAGTAGGCCAATCCGCCTGTATCTTTAACACTTTTCATAGCTTCAACATGGACGTCTATCGAAATATATGGGCTATGACCCGACCAAGACCAATGCCGGAGCTTCGCATGTTACTGTACGCCTTTTCTGAAGAAGATCTCGGAGGCTAGAGAAGCAGCACATGTATAATGAGGTAAGCTCGCCTCGACAAGGCTGGATCTGACACATGACTACGTACTGCGGAAGCCGGTGATGACTTTCATAATATCACAACAAGACCTGAGATCTCTTGCTCATCCGAGCCTTGAAGAAAACCCGATTGAGTGCCGAGGATGACGTGGGCAGTAGCTATATGCTGCCGCGTGAATTTCATTACAGCGAGCAGTTTCGTTGGACCTGGGCTCGATTCATGGAAGCTGTCCTCTGAATTCTAATCGTGGAGCGACTGCAATGCGCTGAAAGCCGCGTCCTCCGATCTCATGCATAAGCTCTTTGGGCTGTCTACAGCAAGAATTGCGAACCAGCAAACCCTTCTGTACTGCGATCTTGTGTCCGAACGGATTGTGTCTTGCTATGTCTTCAGTCGAGGCTGCGGGAGCAGTGAAGACCATTTGGGCCAAAACATTGGCATCATACAAGAAGGACCTTTCTGGGAAAGATCTTCTCGTCTTCGAAGAAACTACTTCACCAAGAAATATCGCGGACCATATCGAAGACCTTGAAGCTAAAACGCATGCCGGCAAAAGTGGTGCATTTGCAGACCGGGTACATGCCATCACTGGTCGTCTCACCCAATTCAGCACTGTAATCGACGTTATAGCATCCGGAAATGCCGAAACATCCCTCATCTGGGGGAGTTTGAAAGTCTTGCTCACGATCGTGCATCGGTCATCGGAAGAATATGTGAAGATCTGTCAAAGTATCCTGGCAGTCAGCGATTCTTTTCCAATTGTTGAATTAGTGACCGAAACTTTCAATCATTCTGGACTCGTGTGTGATCACGCTGTGGCTTTCTACACATCTGTGCTTAAATTCTGGAGCAAGGCTCTGAAGTTCTACAGGCCGAGGAGATTGTTCAATATCATTCGGACATGGCATGATTTTGACTCGGAGTTTGGGGATCTTGACCGCGACTTGAAGCGGCATGGCCAGAACATCGAAAAAGCAGCGGCCGCAGTCCACATGAATGAGTCCAGAACGGCTAGACTTGAGCAGAAAGCTGCCAGTCGTGAGATAATGGATGTGAAGCGGTCTGCCGAGAAGTCGTAGGTACTCCTTTCCGTTCATGGGTCCGGGTGTCAAGAGGAGACTTCGGGCGCGCAAGTTGGTTCCGTTCTTCCTCCACATACCTTACTTGATAAGGATCTGGGGACGTGTGAGAAACTAACGTGGACGACTGCATAGACATCGTCACCGCGATATTGTCAGATGGCTTGCCCCGACCAGTCATGAAGCCAGCTATTTTGTGGACGACCACAAATCAGCCTACGAATCGCGACACCCTGGCACTTGCACATGGATACTTGATATACCAGAATTTGATGTCTGGATGAACTCATCCCCGAATGACATTGTCACACGGATGCTGTGGCTGACTGGAGTTCCTGGAGCAGGAAAGACTGTCTTATCGTCCTTTGTGATCGATAGGTGCTCCAAAGTCTCGAGCACCGAACCTTCGTCTCGGATCCTTTTTTTCTTCTTCAAGAACTCAGACAGCGACAAGAACTCAGTCCTTGCACTCACGCGCTCGCTCCTTTTCCAGCTATACTCGTTATTCCCTACCAAGCTATCTACTGATCTCATCTCGTCAAGGGACGATAGCGGAAAAGAGAAAGCCCTTAGTGACCAAGGTCTATGGGATATTTTCGTAAAGCATGCCAAGCACCTGGCCAATTTAACTATCATCTTGGACGCGTTGGATGAGTGTAATGACGTGGACTTGCTACTTCGACGTATGGTACCGTTTTTGCAGTGCTGCCACGCTAAGCTCTTCGTTGCCAGTCGGAGGGAGAAAAACATTACACTCGCTTTCGAAGACTATCCTCGGATACTCATTGGGCATGAGGATATCGAGGTCGATATTCGCTCGTACGTTACCGCAGAGATAGAGAAAATACCAAGGTTCCAAGGTAAATCAGTCCAGCGGAGAATGATCAATGCTCTTGCTTCAGGGCATGATGGAATGTTTCTGTGGGCGTATCTGATGGTGAAAGAGCTGAAAGAACTCGGGACGGTTAGACAGGTGGACGATGCCTTGAAAAGTCTGCCCACGGGTCTCGAGAATCTGCATGAAGCGATCATAACACGCCTAGACGCAACTCTACATAAAGCTCATCGGGAGTTAGCAACTAAGATCTTGACGTGGATTGTCTGCGCTGTAAGACCTCTACGTCTGGTGGAGCTCCAAGAGATATTGCGTTTTGAGATTCGACAAAGCAGGACAGGGACCCAGTCACTGTTTGATGATGACGAGCTTTTGTATTCGAGGAAAGACATTGAATTGGCTTGTGGAGCCTTAGTCTTATGCAGGAACGAAACTCTACAATTGATACATCTATCGACAAAGGAGATCCTTACACGAAGACCTAACCATATGCGCTCCGATGACTCCCGTGTCGCCTTCTACGTAGACGCTCAGCGCGAAAATCCTGACTTGGCAATACTCTGTGTCTCATACATGAGCACCCATCTGAAAGACGTTGATTCTGTCACAAGGCCGAACTTGGAGACTATCCCGGAACTACAGCTCCGTACAGAGAGCTTTGATTCCACAAATATAGTCACAACTTTACCTCTCATGGACTACGCAAGTATCTCATGGCAGGCGCACTTGATAGACGGCAAAGTCAGCCTCAAGCTCGAAGATGTTATGCGTCAGCTGCAAACACTGCTCACGTATGATTTGACACTATTGTGGATTGAGTTATGCGTATCGCTACACTCGGACATCATCGTGACACTCGAGCGTAATTGTAAGGAAATTATGTCATGGTCTGACTATGCATTGGTTCCTACAAATTCCTCATGTCATAAAGCGATCGGCTTTCTATGGACCTGGTCAAACGCGGTAGTGTCAATCATCAATGAGTACGGCCCAGTCATTGAGGACCACCCCTACGAGATCCACTTTTTAGACTTCGAGAATATGCTTTCTTATGACCCTTCGTCGAGTCCGGCTGTTCTCCCCGCCTCTTATGCTCCAGCACAAGGACGATGTTTACGAGAACGGATTACGCAAATTCACGCTGCTGAAGAAGACCAACTAAGCATCAAGGTTGAGCCACGCAGACAGCTGCAGCCTAATTGGCAGGATCCATCAGAGAACCGATTACTTGGCTTTGTACTGTACGATAGTAAGCGAGAAGTCTTCTTCTCCGCCGACTGCAGGGTAACGAATGATACCGAAGTATTACGGGTTCAAGAACGAGCGACTGGCCGTAGACTGCAGCCTACAAAAGCCCCTTTGAACGTTTCAGACGTCACATCCAGCAACCCAAGATCAAAAATCTACCATAGTCCTATGTGGCTGATCACTGCCACTTTAAGTCCCGACCGCAAGTATCTCGCAATCCTCTACAGAGATATTTCCAGCCAATTTTTCACGTCAATCTGGATCATCGAACGCCTTCTAAGATTTGGGGATATTAGAGATAGGCGTCCGTGGGCCCGCAGACTGCATTGCTTTGGGACTTGGAATTCTTGGTTCCGCAATTCTTGCGTTCCTTTGACTGTAGGAGAGGACGGCTTTTTCTATTGTCCAAGTGGCCAGATACATCCAGAACGCGGCATACAGAAAAACATGCCCGATGACCTCGCCTCTGCGAAGGCTTTCGACTATTGGGTGGGCAGAAAATCCAAACTTGCCTTTGCAGGCAATGGACAGACCATAATCAGACTGGATATGACTACTGGACTTGTAGAAAAAATTGCATGGTTGGAAAACACGGTCGTAAATTCACTGCAATTGGGTATACCAGCCAACGGCGGGCACCATAATCTGGTATATCTGAAAGCCGTGAGTCAGTCTGCTCGATTTATAGTCTGCCAAACTTCGCCACGACATGAAGCTCCTGTTATCTCTTATCTCTTTGACAGTCAGGGTAACCAACAACGGCTTCAATGCAGCGAGCCAATACCCGTGTTTACATTGTTCTACTTCTTCCGGGATGAGAAATCACTGTTAGGGGTCTATGAGACTGGCCGGCGCTATTCGTAAGCTGAGCTTTTCTAGCTGCTAGACACGTACAGTGGTGCCACTTGGCAATTTGAGCTGCTTTAACCCTGATCAAGATTTCATATTACGATTGACACAGGAGCTCATAAGGCCGATTGTTGAAATTTTGTTACTGATACTGACATCTAGAAATAGGACTCACTTCTCACGATGGACGCTGATTGAGCCCAGCGTCCTCCCTAAAGGAGAGACAAGTGTCTATATATCTGGATTTGTTCTATCTCCTTTTATAAGCAGTGCTAATTTCGATCATGGGGGCCACAATATATGTATAGCAGAAGAAAACTCAAAGATTGTTGTAGTGAACAGCGATCGCGTCTTGTATGAGCTCGACTTGAGCCTTTCGATAAAGAAGGGTACCCTTGCACCACCTGCAAGCGGAAATCCTCCATACCGACCCTATTGTCAAAGAGAGTATCGAATATCAAGTAACGGCTGTCGACTTGCGGGAATATTCATAAGATGTCCCAAATGTTCCGATCCCACCATGTCTGAACGCAGGGAAGAGCACTCCAAATCCCCAATCTCGAGCAAAACTCATATGGAGCTAATGTTTGTTGACCTATCTGGGGCTGCCGACCAAAAGCAACGACTTTATCTGGAATATATAGATACGGAGTTTTCAGCCTTCCACTACCACGCCGTCACATTCAGTCCTGATCTCTCGATGATGCAAGTCGGCCCACACATATTCGACCTCTTGGCATCTGATCTTGTGCCACTATCATTTCCGGACTCTCCGCTCGGCAAGCCGGGACTGGAAAATATCCCGTCCATGTCTTTCAGCTCATGCAATGATTACCTGATAGTCACTGAAGGCAAAGGCGCTATAGCAGAAGCTGAACCTGCCACGTTTGGACTCTTCCGAATTTTTCGCACTGCCGGAACGATCGAGAAATTAGTGATAGCTGCCCTCAATGTCTTTACAGCGGACGCTATTTCGGGACAATTCCACCCTACTCTACTTTTGCTCATGTTGACATGGATTAGCCGCCAGGGAAGTGATGTGGAAGGTTCTGCTTCGAAAGACATTGGCAAGACTATCATAGTGGCGGAGATCGATCTACTGGAGGCTAGATCTGTTCCAATCAGCATTCCAAAACACGATCTTTCCGTACCTGACAAGTGAGTCTCCGTCGCGGGAATACTTCGGCTGATATATAACAACTTTAGGCACTACAAGGATGTCATTCGATCCACAAGGGCATACTATTCGGACTGTGGTTCATTCTGTTTCCTCGAGTATAGAGACTATGGCGTCATGAAGCTGAGCAGCACCCATCTAGAAAGACGACAAGTCAAGATGCAGATACCTGCGGCATGGGGTTTCCAAACATCTTACGACGGTCGCCATTTCATGATGGATTTGGAAGATGATCGCACAATGGTGAAATTGTGTCAAGCTATTGATCGTCCACACCTGAAAGGTCTTTGTGACAGATCCAGTATGTGGCGGTGGCCAGAGCACACAAGTGCGGTCAGGATCACACCATGCCCAACTCACCTCGCCACTGCGCAAGCGCACTTATTAGTGGGCAAAAAGGGGGAGGACCCCGTCCGCATATTGTTTGTACCGTGGGATGGGTCGCCTCCCGAGATCAAATATTTGCGTGTCACCTTTAATCAGATCCTGGCCAAGATAAATGAGTCTACGAGAGCCGCTCAACCGAAAATAGACGAGCTTTTCGCAAAGCACAAGCGCTTCGCGGAATGCTACGAGACATCAGAAGAAGACAGCAGTGACTCGGACTTTTCCGAATGAAGATGATCCCGAGCATGTGGAGACTGATCGGCATCGACATTCAGGAAAGGGTTCCGAAGTGGAAGTTTGATGCCGATTGGGAGCAGCAAAGAATGGTTTCGGTATATGGATGAGAGCCCATAGACTGGTACCCTGGCCACTTAATGATACACGACATTTTTCATTAACTTTAGACACGTTCTCACTGCTGCCATTTTAGTTCTGCCAAATCAAATCTCTAATATCCTTTCATAGCGAGTCAGCTCAAGAGGTGCTCTCCCATAGCGTGACCCAGCATCATAGGCCCTTGCAAAAGCCACTTACGAAACGGAAAGAACAAGCATATAAGAGACGACTTTCTCATTCCTTACAATCTCAACACTATCACGCAGTCATCACTCCTCTCAGTAATCATCACCGTGCTTCCCACCCTCACGTGCATAGTCACGTAGACTCCTGCTTAGTGTCATGATTCCTCACTCAATCAATCACATCATTCTTTCATCTATCCATCCAGATGTCGTCGCTATCCTAGACGGCACCCAGTACAACATAGCTATATCATCCACGCTCTCTCATCATTGTTGCTGTGCACCTCGTTGAACGTCTTCCCCATAGAATGATAGCGAGATGGATATATAGTCACTTCCAACAAAACTTATACTATATGATACTACGATTCCCCCATCTCGCTCTACAACCCCGAAAATATATATAGTCTATCGTCTTCAACATCTCAGTTGAGTCTATTGTGCATATCCAAACCCCTTGTGCGCTACGATCGAAGCGATCTTCCGCAACTGCAACAAATCGTCGCCCGCAGCCCTGAATATGAGAAAGATGATTACACCCGTTTTGGCGGTAGATGTTTTTTGACGCTATTAAGATCGATTGTGTTAGAGGCTGAATAGGGTTCTAGAGGAGATATTGGAAGACTTGGGTGCGCGGGCAGGAGACAGTGAGGGCTGATACTGACTTCCCGCTAGATGATCGGTATTCTATCTACAAGGGAAGACTTTAGATTGGAAAGAGTTGACTGAGTGAGGACGATCTTCATGAGAGTAAGTGCAGATGGAATCAAAGAGAGCATCTTGAAAATCACTCTAAGCATGGGTTTTCTATTCTCTTGAGTTGCAAGCTCTCTCCGACATTAAGATTGGCCCTGCTCCGGCTCAATATCGCATTCTTTTCCCAACTACTTCTTCCTCAAGCCTTTCTGAAGAAAGAACCATGCCTCTCCGATCCATCATGGTCAACCAAACTTGCTGCCTCGTGTGGCTTTCTATCTAAATATGCCCGTGACGCGGCTCGACGCTTGCCAACTCTAAACAGAGTAGTTTGCAGGAGAATCTCAACGTCACGCAGCCGCGCTTTTTGACTTGGGATCACAAACAGCTGCCTTTGACTTCATTAGATCTGACTGAATAGGCGAGCAGAAGTAGCACGAGCGATCAGATCCGAGCGGTGAAAATTTTGGCGCGCCCGTTTTGTACGTGACAATGGGCGGCAGACAAGCTGCGAGACTGTATTCGGCGTTGTATGTCTCATGACCGCGGATGAACCCCGGCTCGAGAGATTCTGTTGATGTGGATCTTGCAGTATTCTGAAGTGACGAGTTTGGGACAACTCAGTCAGGACGCTCCGCTATTTCGTACCGTGTGAAGAAATTGATAAGAGAGAGCCAGCCGTCGGCTACGATTCAAAACCACTGAGAGATTGGTGGAGAGACTATTTTACAACGATACCAGATTCGAAGGACTGCGAGACATCCGTCTCAATCACTTGGACAACGATAAGCCGGCGTTATAATTACCCAGTCCACCACATTTGAGCAGACTGCTAGATTGGAACTAAGTCTAGCAGACTTCATTGTACGATCGCTGTCCGAACATGCCTCTTGGAGACGCGTTGTGGCATACGACCATCTTCACTGTGGTGTTATGGCTGCGAGGCTAACCCGTTGAGACAGAGTAAAACTTGCTGTAGTCGATATCGAAAATATTAAGTGGTCCTCGTTAGCTTTTGATACCGTGTTGAACGCCGATAAAGGGAAACAGGCCATGGATTCATCGTACATCTGGGTCCAAGGCTAAGATTGCAAGACTGTTATCTCACTCCGTTCACCATATCCGTGTTGGTCTTCAACAACTGGGGCAAACTTCATCATCTTCGCGAATCCGCGTCACGTCTCAAGCTCTAACGATGCATGAGCCTCTTCTGTATGCGGTTGAGGGGCTTGTGATATCGGCCTTACGTCGCTATGACGCGTCTGTGCCGTCTTCCGTGTCGTTGCGGCTGGAGAATGGCTTAGCTAGTATCCTAGAAGTACTCAATTAAAGGGCCCGGGATGTCAGATACGACAGCGATCTTGACAAGCATGTCAGTCGCAGATGTCATTCAGCATGATTCTATGGCTATGGCACTCACGTCTGGGTGGTTTTGCAGCAAGTTGGCCTGGGCCATCGTCAAAGAGGCTTTAGCAAAAATCAACTTATCGCCCCGCCGACAATTGTCGATTTCTTCAGGTTTATCCGTGTGTTCTTTGATAGCCTCGTTGATACGCTCTCGTTGCGCTTTGCATGCGCCAGAGGGAAAATCGACGGGCATAATGGTATATATCGACGTCTGTTCACGGTCTCGTGGGTCTTGCGACGAGTGATGGTGTTCAGCTAGTTGCCTGTGTTGGAGAGAGGCCAATTTGAAGGGCGAGTCTCCGGGGACCTTGATAAATGGGAGGGCAGGAGCGGACCCCGGTACATCTCTCTGCTCCGTTTCCATTGCAGTAGCAGACTCACTATGGTTCTTCGAGAAGACGAAAGTAGTCCTAGAGCACTAGGCTGAGAAACCCCTCCATTCCACCCCAGTGTCAGGCAGTACAGTGCGCGGGGACGGGAAACCCATCAAACATCGCGTACCTGATGCGTATCTTTCGGAGACTTCGAGTACCTTCGAGAGATAATTTGTTGATGCTGTGGAAGTCTCCGATAGAAGGGTTCACCTAGTAACCGTCCACACCTAGTAACCGTCCAGCCTTATAGGGTTAGTACCCTATAGCTCTAGGGCGCATACCTGGAAATCCAGTCCATGACACCTTTCT
>JAABUK010003158.1_pt1 | contig 28218 bp, 32 predicted proteins | sample 5559141 | NCBI WGS metagenome assembly JAABUK01 (sample SAMN10711869, study PRJNA513367) | rock metagenome | isolation source: Antarctica rocks | place: Antarctica: Victoria Land, Pudding Butte nord | collected 2016-01-03
ATCATGGCTTACAGTTGGCCCAGCCACTGCAAGCAGGTGCTTGAGAGCCTGGAAAAGGAGAAGCAGTACACCAAGACACACACGGTGCGCTCACATCATGCCAAAACATGGATTTGATCCTGATAGGCCTACTGTGCAAGGCATACCCTGATGGTTGCCAGCATAAATTTCAGGTCCTGCTGAGGCTAAGGCCCTACCCCATGAGGGTGCATCGGCTCTTGTATCATGTCAAAACATTGCAATTCCATGTGGCTTATGAGCAAGCGCTTCAGAGCCTGGAAGAGGGCAAGCAGCATCCCAAGACATGCACACACTTTGCTTACACCATCGGACAGAAACAGCAACTTGTTGTTGTGTACATTTGGCTTGTGATTGCATTCGACTTTGGGCAGGTTGTAGCAGCATGCCTTAGTGTACCAAACATTCATTGCAGTGCCGTTTGCTGTGGTGTGACAGCCTTCTCTCCATTGCCACTGCTTATCTGATAGTTGCAGTGGGCAGCTGCAGTGGAGATGCGGGGTGTCACACCATGGCAAACAGCACTGCAATGGCGGTTAGGTAGACGATGCTTCTGATAAGCCTGCAGAAGCAGAAGGAGTATCGCAATCTGGCCATGTCAGATAGATCACAGTATCATGTCTGTTGCATAGGGCCTGCCTATACTTCTATGTTTGCATAGTCTGAGCAGCCTACGGCATGATTTAGAAGTTGTTCCCACAAGAATAGGATAAGTGCTCAGGACTGGCAGTGTCATCAGCAAGCTCCAACAGTCCAGAATTCACAAGCACAGCAAGGCTCTCTGGCGTCTCGTCTTCTGCAATGCTCATTTGGATGCTGAAAGCACTGCGCTGACAGCTCAATGTTGAGCTTGACAGCTGCTTGGTCTCTACCAGATTTGTGGGTTTGGGTTGCACCCCAAGATCTGCAACCCATGATGGGTTGCACTCTAAAATCCTAACCGACGTTGGGTTGCACCCTAAGACAACTACCCATGATGGGTTGCTGCAGAAGCACAAGGGGCGCTTGAGTGGCAGCCTAGACGTGAGCAACAGGGGGGCCATGGACCGCATGATGAGCACCCCTCTGGCTGCCAAGGAGAGGGGTATCACCCACAGAATCAGCAAAGACCGCGCTGACTTCTGGAAAGAGGAACAGAACCAGCCCAAGGACAAGAAGGACAACCACACAGGTTTGCTCACCCACAGCATGCCTGCAAGACATTGTGCCTCCCACGAACAGCAGGCCTACAATACACTGTGTCTCAAACGCACAGGAATGTGACACACGAAGGTGGTCATTTTTTGAAAAATACGGTTTGGTCCAGTTGCAGACACTGCCCTGCATTAGCCAGCAATCAAAGCACCTGTAAGATCTGTTTTCAATGTTGCTGTCACCTGAAACAAGGGACGAGGCAGTTTTTTGTGAGAATCTGCATCTTTGGCTGTCCATGATTCAGCAATGGTGCAGGAGCGCCTCTAAGCATGCACATGCTGCATCGCTGGCCTTCTTTCTGCAAGTGCATCACCTGAAACTAGCAACAATTGCTGACCTGTTACAATGTTCCCCTGTCACCATCTCAAGGCAATTTGGACGCACCTCAAGGCAATGTAGGCACAAATTTAGACGCACCTCAAATTTCAGCTGGTAATGCACGTGTTGGGCTTGCATGATTGGTATGCTTCTGCAGGTTCCAATCTGAGAGGGCAGGATAGGAAGCACTTTGTGGTGGTGCCTTTGGATGGCGCCTTCAGGGTGAAGGACATGGCCCCTTCCATCCAGGCCGTCAAGAAGGCAGCAGCTGCCAGCAATGGAGCTGTAGGCGTGGGCCTTGTCAGCATGATGGGCTTTGAGCACACCAGGAATGAGCTCTCGGTAAGCAACCAACCCTGTCAAAAATTGAGGCAACCAACAATAACTGCTTGAAATGTTTGCTTGATACAGCTTATTCAGTGCTGTTTTGCGGCTCAGAAAGCGTCGTAGATGGAATCAGTGCAAGGGCTCATGCAAAGACAAGCGCCCATGTACATCGACACTGACGTTTCTGCCCATCTTGATAATTTCCGTGGTCCAAACTGATCTACACAAACAATGCAAGACCTTGGGTCATTGACTTTGTCAAAGCAAGCTATCTCATGGTCCAAGACTGTTCAGCAGCACATTGGGTGATGCAAGTATGATGTCACGTTGTAGGAGGCAGATGTTGACCTAGATGGGCTGGATTGGATTGTGTGCCACTCCGGTGCTGACATCTGGCATGGTCAGCAAGATGGGCAGTGGGAGGCTGATGATCACTGGGAGCAGCTCATAGACTTCAGGCACGCTCACCCCCTGTCCTGTACACACAGTGCCCTAAAGACCATTGCAAGCATGTCACTGGATGCAGCTCATAGACTTCAGGCATGCTCTCCCTCCGTCTTGCACATACACAGACACACACAGTGACCTAAAGACCATTGCAAGCATGGCATCTGGCTTAGGGCAGCTTGTTGACTCAAGTAACAGTGTCATTGTACCATTCTGAACCAATCTGAAGCGTTGTTCAGAGTGCAACACTGCAAGACTACTTTCCTGCTAACTGACTGTCTTGGGAGTTGCAAGAAGCGTGTCCTGTTGCCTGAGGCATAGCCTGGCGCTGGTGCCCTTTTTATTTAAGGTAAGGAGGCCAAGCTAGGTGGTGTGACTGTGCAGGTGGGACAGAGTGTCACTGCAGCGTCTGCTGACTAAGCTGATGACGGCCCCTACCCTGCTCACCCCTGCCCCCAGCGTGAAGGGCCTGTCCCCCCTGGCAAGGGCCCTGGCCAGCATGCCTGACCCTGACAAGGAGGAGAAGGGGGTGCACCCCCAGCACGTCTGCATCCAGCTAGATAGGGAATCCAAATCCATTCTAGGTACCCTACCTGCCTGCTCTTTGCTTACTCACTGCATGCCACAATCCTGCTGCATTGCATACGCATGACTCATTTCAACGACATACTGTGTGTTTCATCTTGATCTGCTGCCAGATTGCTTGGTAAACTGTCTGCCTTAGCATTGCTTGGTAAAGTGTCCGCCTCAACATTGCTGCTCATCTCACACCTACAGCACTCACTATGATGCATTCAGGGTTGATTGCCTTGTCAGGAGGACCATACAAGGCTGGTATCCCAGTGCAGGCCATCTGTGCTAGCCAAAATATGTCGCACTCCCTACAGCAGACTCATACCCTCTGAGTCCTGCTTGCAACATCAGCAGCAGCATGGCTAGCTCACCACAAGCTCACCACAACACCTGGATTCTGTTGTGTGCACGGCTGCAGGCCAAGGCACAGGCAACCACAAGTTGGCGGTCAGCACAGCTGTGGTCGATCGCTTGAGGCGGCGCCTGCGCAGCAATGGTTTCAGAGCACATCTCACCCTGCAGATGGTACCTGAGGACGACGATCTCATTTCCAACGTGCACATCACGCCCCTCAGAGCCAGCAGAGCCCTGGCCCTGCGCTACCTGGCCAACAAGTTCAATCTGGACATGGAGCGCATCACTGTAAGATCACAGCTCTGCCCTGCCCTGCCTTATGCATGTGAATCTGTATGGCATGCTGTACTTCATGCTACATGGTTCACAGATTGAAAAAGACACGGCATCAAATATATGTTGTACTTCATGTCACATGGTTGAGAAAATTGCAGCGTCAGTTGTGCATTGTGTTCAGACTGCTTTTCCCGCCCTGGAAGTCTCAGTGAAGGCTGAAGTCAGCAGATTGTACTAAACGGCAGCCCACAACATGGATTCTGAGCTATGCTGTGCTGTCTGTCCAGGTGATTGTGCTGCCTCCAACAGTGACTAAGAAAAACGAGATGTACCAAGTGGGCTCATACACCAGTGACCTGGCAGAGCTGGTCAGCGGGCTCAACAAAGTCTTCATTGAGATTCCCAAGCAGGACCAGGCCTTTGACATGTCAGGCCTGGACTCTGGTGATGTCATGTCAGTGGAGAAGCTGACCATCAAAGTGGGGCCCAAGCTGTTTGGAGACAGAGTGCAGTTCATCAAGGAGCAGGAACACCTTGGTGATGTTGTCAAGGCTGCAAAGGTTTCCAATGACAGTAAATGATGATGAAGTTCAACGTCCTGAACCATAAAGCCTGCTGCAGAATCTGTCATTCTCACAACGTGCTTACGTGCATAAGTTCAGCACTTTTGGTACACCTTTGTTGCTGCTGTTAGAGTCTTTTGGGCAGCTCATGCTGCTCCTGCAGGAGAATTCTTTGCAGCAGCACCAGCTTGGGTTGTTTATGTTGGTTGATGTCACATTCAATACTGAGTCAAACCTTGTGCCTTTGCTAAGCATAGCAGTTGTGTTGCTTGCATGCAGTATTGTCTCTATCTTAATGGGTGTTGTGGCAGAAATCAAACTAATATACCTTCTGTGGCTGCTGCGATTGAGGCATGCAGTCACAAAGCTAGAATAAATGTATGCGGACTTTACCTCTGTAGGAATGTGCAGACCAACACGTGATGTCAGAGTGGTACATTGTTAGCACTGCAAAACAAGACGTCTTGTGTGGCAAGATCTTCCTTACACTGTTGGTACCTTATTATGTCTACATGCGTGCTGATGTATGTGCACTGCCATCAGGCAGATAACGACAGATACGATGTTGCTCATGTACGAGCAATCAATTTACAGTTACACGCGTGACAGCCGTCATAAGAATTGCAGCAGCAAGGCTATTCATCAGCCTCTTCCTCGTCCTACACCAAGCACGTCAAGTCTGAGCAAGCGTGAAAGAACATTTAACAAACTGCCAGAAGCCAAGTGGTCTAATACATCCAATTTGGACTCCTGTATGATGTAATGATGAGTGAAGTCTATGCCAGCAAGCTGACACACATGGTTGTGCAAATGCACAACAGACCAAGCATCGAGACTACAAATCATCAATTTTGTGAAAGCAAAAACCCCCAGAAGGCTTGTGCTCAGGGCTTACACGCCTTCAAAATGCATGCCAGCAAGTACAGAGGCAGACATTGCAGAATTCCACTAAACCTTCAGCTGTGAGTGTTTAGTAAAGTATGAGTTTGAGGTGAGTGCAAAAGGTCAGCGTGTCCATGCATGCAAGCTCACAATCAAGCAGTACAGCCAATTAACCAGCTGAGTGGCATGCTGACCTCTTCAGGAATAGCAGGCATCTTGATGTCCTGGCTGGGTGTCCCAGCAGTGTCTTCCATCTGTAGTCAAATAGATCTGTTACTTTGCTTTGATGCTGCCAGACCAACAATACAGATGCTCCCACTGGAATGCAAGTGCAACAAGCAATGTGATGGAACAATAATTACAGTAGAAGCTGATCAGGATGGGAGCTACCACTTGTCTGCAGTGCAACTAGGAGAACATGATGTCAACTGCGCAGGAGCAAGACGTCCACAAGCAGTACAGCATATGCAAGGTTGCTGCCAAGGCACAGCACGTCTGCCACAAACAAGCAGAGACAACATGATGCTGAAAAGCATCAACTCTGGAACTGCGCATGTGGCATATAATTCCCCTCCTCTGTGGGGTGCTGCTTAATGGGAGATGCAATTGCTAGTCTTTGCCTTTGGCCTTGCAGGTATTTGACCTAAAACATCTTCACAATGTAGAAACACGTTTCTATTGTCCCCAGACATTTCTCTAAACAGATTTCCAGTATAGGGATGACGTTTCTGAATTAAAACAGGCCTTTTGGGATTGAACAGAGCATATTTTCTTTTGTATAGAAGCATTACCTTGGAGAGGTCTGCAGAGGCAGAGGACTTGCGGCTTCTTGTTGAGAGGGCAGGCGGGGCCCCTTGCCCAGCACCACCACCAGCCGTGCCTTTGCTGGCAGTCCTGCCACTGGTGCGCCTCACGCTGCCACTCTTCGCTCCACTGTCAGCCTGCACTAGCACAACAGGTTCTAGAAACGAAAAGAAAAGACAAGACTACATCTTTCGGCTTCAATTTGATCCGAAGCCAAGTATTATACCGGGCTGCCCAGCTGAAAACAGACTTTACATTGCTGCTATGCATCAGATGCTTGTGATGCGGCCTGGCAGCCTCTGTGTGTGTGTGTGTGTGTGTGTGTGTGTGTGTGTGTGTGTGTGTGTGTGTGTGTGTGTGTGTGTGTGTGTATGTATGCAAAGACCAGGCTGACAAAGTATCAGTGGCATGCTTGTTGCGCAGCACACAGGTGTGGTGGTCTCTTCAATGAACAGTGTCGCTGCTTGGCATGCAGAACAACAGTGCTCTGTTCTGCTTATGGTGCAAAAGGCTGCTGTGATGAGTGCTTCTGGCACTACTTCTGAAGTGCCTATGTCACTGCGTCTGATGTTGCTCAATAACAATGAAGCGGCCTGACAGTCTCCATGGCTCGTCAGTGAGCATTGAAAAATGATCTCACTTTGGTGGAGGTTCGTGGCTTCTTGGCAGCTGTGCCTGAGGTAGTTGAGCTGCTAGTCCTTTTCCTGTTCCCCTTCTTTGCCTCCTCACCAGGTGGCTCCTGCAAGGCACAGTCAATTTTTTGGCTTGATGACACTTGATGCTGACATAGTCTCCAAACAATGCACAACTCCTGCAGCAGGTGAATCAGAAGCAAAGTTGCACACAACGTGGGTGCACTGAAGCATCTCAGTTTCAGCTTGCATTGAATGCGCTAAGACTGCAATGACGCACAGATACAGCTCTACGCTCACAAAAGGCAGCCATGCTGTGTTTGTGCCTGATATATGTACAATGGGGGGCTGACTCCAAAATGTTGATGCTGCATCAAATGCATACCGTCTGGGTCTCAAGAACTGCAGGAGGCAAGCAGATGCTGTCTAGCCTGTGCAGATGCAATGCGACACATACCTGAGCAAGCGTTGCTGCTGCAGCAGGTTGCTTGACACGGGTAGGGGCCTCCTGCTTCCTGGCCCTGCCTCCATTGGCCCTAGCCCCACTGCCCTTCGGTCCTGACTTGCTGCCTTTGGGAGCCTTGTCACTGTCTTGTCCAGATGCTGCATCACAGGGAAAGCTATTGGGTCAATAATAGCATCACAGGAAAAGCTGAAGGACACAATGATGAGAGCAAGAGTCACTCACCAGCGTCACCAGAACTTGCGGCGTCAGTGCTTGGCTCAGCAGCAGATGGTTTCTCAGCAGTAGCAGTGGCAGTCACGGCTGCTGCATCAGCAGATGGCTGTTGATGAGTCACTGCCGGCTCTCCTGCTGCCTTCTGCTTTGCAGCACGCTCAAGGTTGGAGGGGCGACCCCTCTTCCTGGTGGTGGGAGGGGCGGGGGTGCTGCTGTCTGGCAAGGCCACAGCTGTGGCAGCTACAAGGTTGGCGGTGGCATTGGTGGCAGGCTCAGTGGGCATATGAGAAGGGGAGGATGGCTGCTGGGACGACTGTTTGGCTTGCTTTGCAAGGCGGCCACCAGAGCTCTTGCCGGCAGGTTTGCCTTTCGCACCCTGACAGGCAGAGCTGGTCAGTCAAGACAGGTGAGAGCCAACGCACACCCCCTTGTGAGCATCCCACAGTGGGCAGATGCTGAACCCAGCAGTAAATGTGCTTAGGGTACAATCCAATGGGCATTACATGCCAGCGTAATGTGCATTCCAAGCAGCTGGGCATGCGAAGTGGTGCATGATCAATTTTGTTTGCAGTTACAGAATGCAAATAGACTTGTTTCTGTCAATCACCTCTGAAGCTTCCCCATCTTCGTTCCCTGGAGCGTTCAACTCAGATGCAGCTTGTGCTGCAGGTGCTGCATGAGCGACGACTTCGTGAGCTGCCTCAGCGACTGCCACATTGGCTTCCTCAGCAGCAGCTGCTGCTTCAGCTGCTGTGGGAGCTGCTGCGGCTGCATCTATCACTGCCTGAGCTGCTGCATCGCCTGCTGCTTCCACTGCAGCGTCTACTGATGCACCGGTTGCGGTGGCCAGCCTGTGGCGCTTTGGGGGGCTGTGAACCGCTTCCCGGTACTCCACAAACACCTGCACGACGTGAACACGCATCTGAGATCCAACCTATCAAGGAAACAGCTGCACAACGGGCGCTTTGGACTGTTGTCTTGTCTGCCAGTGCATGTGATGCTGAGCTGGATCTTCATCAATGACTGGCCTGCCGCATCATTATTGCTACCGATCTGGAGCGCAAGGGCAGCACTGTATCATGCACAATAAAGATAAGAATGAAACAATAACAACAACAATGAAAATGATGACGAGGATGATGACACTCTCATCAGTGCAACACTCTCAGACAGACAACTGTAGTTTGCTTTGTCAAAGAGATACAGAACTGATATTATCACACTAGTGCCATGCATCAAAAATGCCAACACGATACAGCGCAAGTATCCATATCAATGCCATTGCTGCTGCAGTATGAGACACATAATATGCCTTGGTGAACGCACAGTTTGCCCTCTGAAATCTGAACTACAGGTGAGTCGTACCTGCTGAAGCTCATCTGCTTTCCTCTTATTGCTATCATTAGAAGCCTCAGAGGCATGAGAGGGAGCCCGTTGATGCACTTGAGGACTGCTTTCACCACCAGGCCCCTCTTGCATTGCATCAGCCACAGGCAGTGCCTCAGCAGGCTTGGCAGCAGCTGCGCTCTTCCTCTTCCTGCCACTTTGACGCAGGGCTGCTGGGACCTTGCCCTGAGTGGTGCCCTCAGAGAAGCTGCCCAGGGCTGGACTTGGTGCTGCTGCAGCAGTAGGCGGAAGACCAGCCAGTGTGGTGGCCAGGTTGGTCACTGGGGTCCCTGCAGCAGAGACAGGCTCAACCCCCTGACAGTTGAGATGCTACCTCAGTGATCCCAGCGCGGTCAAGAGACACACTGGCGTCCCTGCAGCAGGGACAGGATCAACCCCCTGACAGGTGAGATGCTACCTCAATGACCCCAGCACAATCGAAAAGTACATTAGGGTCCCTGCAGCAGAGCTAGGATCAACCCCCTGACAGGTGAGATGACTCCCAGCACGGTGAAAACCCACAACAGCAACATCAAGAATAGGGCACGCTCAAGGACATGCTGATAAGTTCAATGTTATCGCAAACATAGCCCTTTGTTACCAAAGCATGCTGTGTACTCTGGACAAGCTGTGGAGCAGCGATGTTGATGCAAGCGCCATGGCTCACTTTGCAACGCACACCCGCACAATGAGCCTCAGACATAATGTGCAGGTAGCTGTGCTGTGCTGTGCAGGTAGCTATGCGTGCTGTGCAGGAACACACAAAGCGCACATTTTATGTGTGTATGACTGTGTGAAGTATAGGCACACAATGTGGGTCTCATCCCAATAATAAAGTGCCCAGTGTCTTCACAGGCAAACTGAAGGGCATGAGGTGAGATGAGACTCATGGGTTGAATGCAGTGTGTGCATTTGGACATAGAAGGAGATACAGGCATATGTTCTGCTCACTCATGTACACAAAGGCTTGCAAAGTACCATCCTGTTGAAAAGCTCTCATGCAGCTGTTCAGTAAGACCAGTTTTGACATGAATTTGTTCCGCGCATGGAAGTATGCATCTAGCTCAACTGGTCTTAGCTGGCCTACACAACCTTTGTTCATGACGAATATGAGCTCCCATTGACTGACTGGCTGACTGACTGAAGGATCAATTGACATATGCCAGGTGTTGAATGCATACAGCCCCAGCAAAGAACCACCCACAAAGCTAGGGATGGTACAGGATATACCTGGACTCCTTCCAGCTGAGGACTCTTTGGGGGCCTTGGAGGATGAGCGGAAGATGAAGTTACCAAGAAGCCTTTGGCCCCAGGTCTTGGGAGCCTCCTCTGCAGCCTGTGCCTGCTCACCCTGCATTACCAGCGACAAAATCAGGTGCTAGCCTTGAGGGCAAACATGGCGCCTGTGCATTCACTCTCTAGGCTGTAAACAAAAACGCAATGCAGCAGGAAAGATAAAAGGGCAAAGAAGATTACACCTTTCAGCATAATTTTAATGAGAAGCCCGGGCTGCCCAGTAATGCAGTCAGTTATATAGCTTGTCCTCAAGATCATAGCAGATCCAACAGACAACTTTTGTAACAGACTTGGACTGTCACAGGAGATGATGACCATCAAAATAGTCCAGTAGTCACGACAACATCCACGAGGTGACTGCATGTCACAATGGAAGAACATGCATTGCTGCCTTACCAGCTGTTCATGAATGGCAATACTTGGTCAGCCTAACATAAGCAGACCTAATGTTGAGTCATCACGATCCTGCTCATATCTAGCTCAACAGGAGCTGCAGAGCATAATTATTTTCATTATTACTGTTATCATGATGGCATGCAGAGAGGTTGCAGGTGCACTCAACATTGTGTCTGAGACCAAGGAAATGCTGGCAGGCAAATGCAGCATCTGCAGTAGCAAGCAAGACCTAATGTCAACATGACATGTGACTGGTTCTGCACAAACAAAACAGCAGAGATGTCATGGAAAACAAGACAAACACCACAGGTAGCTCCGAATTCCATTCTGATTGTGCCAAACACCCACCTCTGGAGTCCCAGCAAGACTGATCTCTTCGTCATCATCGTCCTCTGACATCATGCGGTCACCCCCCTCATCAGGCGAGGCGTAGTAAGGCTGAGAAGCTGCAGAGGCAGGTGAGGCTGCCTGAGCTGGGACAGCAGCAGAACGCCCAGCAGCTCCACCTGTGGCTTCATTGGGTTCATGGCGGGGGGATGGTGACTCAGCTGGGGCTGTGGTGGGGAGACCTAGGTCTGCGTCACGGCGGGAAGTGCGGCGGGGCGAAGGGGAAGTAAGGGTGCTCCCAGGGGAGGGAAGGCCGACAGCAGGAGATGCCGCCTGAACTGCCAAAGAGCCTTGTAAGCAAGTGTCATGTCAGGACAACAGTCAAAGTAACAAACATTTTCGAGGTGAGGCGCTGTGCAAGCTCTGGTGCGGCATAACTTGCCAATAGATTTGTGAGTTATCTTTTGCTGTTAATTGCACATATGCAAACTGGGTAGCACAGGCGAGGTCAGACAGCAGTAAGTTTTGGCAGCAGTAGTGTGTGTAGGGAGTCAGAAGAAGAGGTGAAGAAGCCTAGACCCACAACAGAAAATGTGCTAGGGAGGTGGAAAGCGGGAGATGCCAGATCAGGCAGGCATGCATTGCTTATGGGGGTTTGTCACAAAGAGTGATTGGATGCGTGAGGAAGGGAAGGAAAACCTTGAGGCGGTGCCCCAAGTGCTCAAGGTCTTCCTCTTGAGCATCGAGCTGTTTCTGTGCAGACTTTCTGTGCTTTGCGACACTTTCAAACTTGAGCTGCGCGTCTTCAAGTGCCACACATGAGCACTCCCACAGTGATTGAGCAACAGCACTTCAAATGTCATGATGCAGATGCAGAGGAGCGCCAGCGTGACAGCACTGCTTCACTCCTCTCCCAACATGCAGGAAAACGACTCCCAGAGGGCATTATGCAGATATATTCAGGTGACACCAGAAAACACCCAATGAGTGGGATCGCATGAATGACAGCGAGCAGCGCTCTTCAGCTCTTCCAAGGAAAGGTTGTTACAAAGCTTGCTGACATGAACTGCAACTGTCCAGAAGGCAGGGCAATCAATCAATCAATCAATCAATCAATCCATCCATCCATCTGGATTTTCTGTCTTTGGATTTTACTCAAGAGGATTCAACAGACAATGACTGGGAAAATGACATACACTAAGCACAAAATGTTCAACAGCAGGGGATCCAACACTCCATGTGGTTTGCCTTGCCAATAAAGCAGCATTGGTGACAGGCAGCACCCACCTGCTTCCTTTCCAGGGATCGGGCTTCCCTCTTGGCCAGCCTCTCGCGTAGCCTTCTCTCAGTTGCCTTCAGCCCTGCCAGCTGCTCCTCTGCTCGCTCATTTGCTTCCTTAGCAGACTGCAGCTGGTCAGCTGCAGCAACAAGAAGCAAGAAGCAAGATGGCATCATCCAGTTTGACAATATCACATCGCTGCAGGAGTTTATGTTTTACAGGCAGCCCATTTCACTACATTTCAATGAATATTTGTGAGCGAGACAAAGATACCAGTGTTGCTCTAGAACTGTTGTTCATTGAGGTCAGCATGCGTGACATTGCAGGAGTGTCAGCAAGGCCCCCAACGGGCTGTGTGACTACCATGGCAGGTGAACGCACAGCTCAACAGATGCAAACACATGCAGCTGGGTCTCAACACTGTTGCTGGTTGTTGCCATTGCATCATGCGCCGCTGTCGTAGCTGCAGCAAAATGGATTGTGACACTAAGTTTTGAGCCCTGTTGTAGGTGTGTATATGAATGCTAAGACAGAGAGATCTTAATGCTTTAGCCAGCCAACGAGTCTGGTCATTGCGTGATGAAGACACAAGTTATGTTTGTAAGGAAGTCTAAAGCTGTAATGATCAGCTGACCAACTGACCTGTGAGCTGATGTTGTGTCTTCTCTGTGTTTAACGCCTGTTGCAGCTCATCATGTGCCCTGCAGCCAATCATACTTTCAGCAAATTTCAATCAGTTTCAGTGAGCAACACCCAAGACGAGATGCTAGCAACAGTGATTTGCAGGTACCGTTTGCATAATGTTGTGTGCACATGGACCACAAGAGCATATAGCATACAAACCTGCATGTGCAGATGTGCAATAGCATGGGATAGTTGGCATACTTGATGTGCATCAACTCTGAATGTAAACAGCAGACCCATGATCTTGCAATGACAGCTACAGCAGTTATCTGTAAGCATCACAGCACCAGACCATTGTAGTGTGCACTACATTGTCATCTGAGCAACATTGTGACAAGAGTCAAGACACAACATGGTGGCAGGGACTCTTCAGGGTAACATTATGCAACATGGCAATACTTATGGGCTGCAAGTAATCTGGCCTCAGCAGCCTGTGCTGCCTGGGCCATGAGCTCATCAGCTGCCTTTTGAGCCTTCTTCATTTCATCAGCCGCATGCAATTTGGTGCTTTGCAGTAAGGCATCAGCCACTTGCTTGGCATCTGATGCCTGTTTCTCAGCCTGCTCTCTGGCAGTCTGTGCTGTCTTCTTCTCCTCTTGCAAAGCACTGTTGATCTGCAGTCAAAATTCCTGCTCAGTAGGATGACATCGACACAGACACTGCATGCTCACTACAAGCAATGCGAGTCAAAATCCAGCATGATCCAAGGCCTGAAGGGTTTGCAAGCTGCTGCACATGAGGAGTATAGGTATGCGCAAGTGTAGACAAGACAAATCTGGCAGGCCGCATTGAGGATGTCATAAAACACGCTAGGCTGATGGTACTGTGAACTAGCAAGTCTACCTGTTGCAGCTGCTCATCCAAGCTTTTCTTCTCAGCATCCAAGTTGTCCATTTGAGACTGCAGATCATTCTTGTCCGTCTGCAAGCGCTCAAAGGCATCCTGGTTGCTTTGGTGAGCTGTCCTCTCCTGAGCCAACTGATCTTCCAGAGAAATGACCGTAGCAGACAGCTCTGATTTGGCTGCAGTTGCCTCCAGTAACTGATGCTTGCTGGTTTCTAAGGCTGCATTGCTTTCCTGGGTGACAGTCTGTAGGTCAGAGCGCAGAGTGGCCAGCTCATCAGTGGCAGCCTTCAGAGAGTTCTGCGTCTCTTGCTGATCAGATTGTGCAGCTTGTGCCTGCATAACAGCTGATGCTGTTGACAACTCAGCAGCAGTGGCTCTTGTGTCAGCTGCCTGCTGCAGCTCATTGGCTTGTTGGCAGGCTGTCACTGCCTGAGCACACTCTGCTTGGGCTGCGGCAGCAGCTGCCTCAACAACAGACCTGGCTGCTTCTGCAGCATCCTGTGCAGCCTCGGCTGCCCTTTGAGCCTGATGAGCTGCCTCACTCCCAGATTGGGCAGCAGCAAGCTGTTGCTCAGCTTTATGTAGGTCATTAACGGCTTGCATTGCTTCCTGCTCAAGCTGCGCAACCTTAGCATCTGCACAGCGCAAAGATAACAGTGACACACATGCAAGCTTGCTTGAAGGTGTTGCAATGTGTATATCAGCATCTGCATCAGCGTATCAGAAGGCAGGAACATTGACACAGCCAGCAAAGGAGGGCAGGTCATAGCTTGGCACACTGCAGATGCTGATCAACGGGAGTTTGTGTGCTGCATGGGGTTTCAGTCCTATAACAACCTGCTTCTGCCCTGCTGATGCTGGCTGCTGCTTCAGCCGATGCAATTAGGCTTTCTGAATTTTGCAGTTTGTCCTCCAGATCTTGCATATCCCTGCGGAGCAAAACACACAGTATCCAGGGTCTGACTATATGGATTGCATGCAATTGTGAAAAGCAGGAGTTGACAGGCGCACGTGTTTTGAAGTCAATTGCACAACCCACCTCGATAGTATGTACTTCTCAGCTTTAGCCCTGCCAGCCTTGTCGCACAGTTGCTGGTGAACAGCAGCCATCTTGCTGTACAGGTCTTCCTTGTCTTTCTTCAGATTGCACAGCAAAGCAACAGCAATCTGTACAAGCCAGGCGTGTCAGGTTAGGCATGTGTCTGAGAGTGTGCTCATGCTATAGATGCAAAAGGCTTGATGTGGCACAGCTTTTACTCAACGGACAGGTGACTCACTTCTGTCTCTTGCAGTGCCTCCTGCAGCCTCTTCTCCACCATCTGTAGTTGCTCTTGTGCATCACACTTCGCATGTACAGATGTGACAAGCTGCACAGCAGCTTCGAGAGTCAGTGCATCAGTAGCGTTTGACCTAATGCCCGGGTGAGCGAAAACAACTGGCGTCCTGTCACGATCTCACATCGCTCACCAGTGTGTACAAGACGTTATGATCTTTGCCTTTGCAACGCCGCACGTTGGTGGCGTTGAGTTCAAACTCATCGCCATTCATGCTTTGGCACTGCTCAGTCACAGCTTTGTCACCGATTCAATGGCATCCAACGGGCAGCAAGACCAACTGAGATTGTTGAATGAGCTGTGCAGCATTGCAAGCTGCTTCCTGACTAGGCCTGCGTTGACTACACCTACTACCAGGCGATGTACTCTGTTGGCCATCGTCTTCGTGCCGAGTTTACATCGTCGCGTGCGTCATCTGCAGGGTGTGTACTTGCATAGACAGGTCTGCAACTCTCACGTGAGCCATCGAACTGTGCATGTCGGTTGTTCTGCCAAAAGCCCTGGGGTGTGGAAACACGCGGTGTACAAGAGCTGCACCAGGTACACTGCATATGCTGCTTGAAGGCCTTCGCCAGTCTGCACCGTTGCTGTGCAACCGCTCGAGCACCGCATTTTGTAGGCAGATCAATCCTTCGACACAGGAGTGCAGCCCGCAGCGCATTCTGTGGCTCCAGCCATGACCCCGTGAGTCGCTGCAAGTGCAAAAGTAAGCATTGGATGCTATGATGGCAGCTCCTGAGGTAGTGTGACCTCATAGCAATACCGGCTGCAGGGGTCATACTTGTTAAGGCAGAGCAAGATGGCAGTGCAGACTCAAAGGAGCAGCAATTGGAGCAGGCAAGCAGATTTCGTCCAGCACCTGTTGGGACAGGTGTGAGCGCTTGTACTGATATATTGTGTGCAGAAATGAAAGACCCAGGGCAACCTTGCAGACCAGTTGCAATCCCATGCAGGAGACTTCAAAGCTGGTGATATACTTGGCGACGCGTACACAGTAGTGGAAACTTTGGGCAGAGGTAGCAGTGGGGTCACATACAAGGTATGATGCATGTGGCGTTAACCATATGCCTAAATGCATGGCTCAAGTCAGTCGCTATAGTCTCATCATGCAATCAGACTGCAACAGTTACAGAGTATGTACAACTTTGACATTTGTAACCTGCCCTGCTAAGGAACAGCTTCAGCTGGTAACCTCAACACAGTTCTGTTTTCCAGGCCCGCAATGCAGAGGGCAAGCTGGTGGCAGTCAAGGCACTTTCCCTGCAGAGCATGTCTGATTGGAAGCAGCTGGACTTGTTTCAGCGGGAAGCAAACACACTGAAGCAGCTGCAGCATCCAGGCATACCTCGGTATGTCGCAGACTTTGAAGATGACACTGAGAAGGACAGAGGCTACTACCTTGTGCAGGTAAGTAGCAAAGTTGGAATCAGCCATTTCTTACTGGTTGCATGGCCATTCATCGTCTTGTGCAGCAGTGCTGCAGCAGCAAGTTTGCATTGCCGTCCTTGCTATGGGTAACAAGGATGCATGGTCATGTTCCCTCATCTTTCCAGCCATGGTATTACTTGCATGGAATTGCGCACAAGTTTCATCAATCACTCAATCAATCAATTTACATTTCATGTCTTAAGGACTCATCAGGGGACAACAGACAATAACCGAGAGAACAACATAGACTAAGCACTTCATGTCGAAGGCGTTCAACAGTAGATCACCAAAGAAAATGCTGAAGTGATGCTGTAATGAAGGAGGGCACTGGTACTGCGATGTCACACGCTCTACACTAATCTAGCTCTACAAAGTTCAGACTTTTGTGCACACAAGACATCTGATCATGGCTTGTGGCCAGGATATCTGTGTGACCAATATGTTTATATGTTGCTTCACTTGTCCATTTTTGGTAAATGAAGCATAGAAACACAGTCAACAGATCTATCACAGTGGGATACCTTTGTCAACAATCATCCTAGCTATAACTGTTGGCTGTCTGTGTGCTCAGGACTTGGCTCAAGGGAAGTCATTAGCAGAGCTGGTCAAGGGTGGCTGGCGTGCAGACGAAAGGGAAGTCACTCGCATTGCCAAAGAGCTGCTGAACATTCTGGACTACCTTGCTTCAAGGCGGCCAGCTGTCACTCACAGGTGACTCATCAGCATGCCTTGCAGAAGTGTTTATTGTGCCCTGCATGCCTGAGCTGACAGGCTGTAGCAGAGAAGTTGTTGTTGCCAGCAGCACAGCACAGCACAGCACAGCACAGCTGTTTGTTGGTGGTGGTGCTGTACATCAGCTAGCTGGTTGTGCTTTGTCTACTGCAATGGACTGTGCTTGAACAAGTAGAAACCATGAAATTTGTGGTTGTTGGAAGTCATAGCGCACTGCAGCACAGCATGGCACACAAAGCACATCATAGTGCACTGTAAATGGCTCTCTCTGTCAGCTGGTGAGTACTCGTTTAACATTTAACACCTTGCAGTCTGGGATGTGGAGCCAGTTGTGACTCATCAAGACATCCTGGCTTGAAAGCACAGGTATACAATGCGCCGTTCTCAAGACAAGCCCATGGGCTTAGCATTTGCACAGACTAAGAGCTGTGCAGAGATGACTCTCAGGGCGCAATGTCTGCAGGGATGTGAAGCCAGAGAACATTGTACTGGAAGGAGGGAAAGCAGGAGGAAGAGTGTTTCTTGTTGACTTTGGCGGCGTTCAGGCAGCTGCTCTTGATCAGGACTTTGGCAGCACTATCATTGGTAAGACATTGGTTTTGCAAGCAGTACTGCACCCAATGCTCTGTTGTCTCTCTTTATCTGTGCCCATGATCAGACGATTCCAGACATACAATCCGACTTATATCACCGCAGCCTGCAGCAGCATCAAAACAACATCCTGTCGGTTTCTGTTCACCGTGTGGCTCTGCTGGTGGGTTTGTTTGAAACACAGAGTCTTGCTGATCAACAGACACCACTTTTGAACATGGCGCAGACCTCCTTCTCCTCACTGGTTTGCATTCAAAAATATTTGCAAAAAGTGCATTTGTAAGTCAAACTCAGTCACTCAACCTGCAATCTCCTTTGCTTGGTAACTCTTGCATGTCTCACTGAGAGTTTTGGCACATCTGGTAGGTACTTGACAAGAATGATTAGCTGGAACGCCTGTAAGTCATTATTGTTGATATTCTTGAACAGGTACATATGGGTACATGGCACCAGAGCAGTTCAGAGGAGCAGCTCAGCCAGCGTCAGACCTGTATGCCTTGGGTGGCACCCTCTTGTATCTGCTGTCAGGTGAGCTGCCCACACCTCCCTGTATATGACTTGTCTCATTCAAACTCGGCGTTCCCAGAAATTTCATAGGCATTGTCTGTTGACTTCTCTGATGAGTCCTAAAGACACGAAATGTAAAATGGTTGATTGATTGATATATTTGTGCAGTCATTTTCTTGGCATGCCTTCCCAGCACCTTGGAGTCAGTGCTCCTGCATGAATGCTACTGTTGGTGCTGCTTGACTGGCCGGCATAGCTTAATCTGTCACTCCAGTGAGACCTTGCAGATGTCATTGTCTCAGGTGTCAGGTCTCAGGATTTTCTGCTGTGTGACATCGTGTTGTCACATCTGCACAGCTGCTGCTAAGTCTGTGGTTGCTGTGCAGGTAAGCCACCCAGTGCATTCCCTCAAGACAGGCTGCATATTGACTTCAGCCAGGAGGTCAGCATTGGCCGCCAGCTGGCCACAGTGATTGACGGCCTCTTGGAACCCCTGGTTGAGGACAGGCTGAGTGCTGCTGAAGCCCTGGAGATGCTTACACAGCAGGATCAGCAGTCACAGTCTGTGACTGTTCCGTCAGACAGGTACCAATACACGCATGCTTTGTTCTCGTGTTGCTCGTCTTAGGTTCTGATGTACTGTGCTTGTCTGGCTGCAGATTGAAAGTCAGTAGCGATGTAGCATGTGTAGGCTGCGTCTGCACAGAACAGCAAGGCTTGTGTTCATCGTGTGCACAGTCAATGCACTGTGTCTTTGATTCATATGATAGGTGCTCAGGGCTGAATGCTGCTGGTATGCCATTGCAGGCAAGATGCATCCTCAAGTGGGCGTTTCAAGTTCAGGCAGCCAGCAGGGAGCAGATGTACGGTCAAGAGAAGTGGCACAAAGCTGTCTGTGGAGATTCCCCCTGCCAAACTTGGCTCTGAACAAGCATACACAGGCGCATTTGCGATTGCGTGGAATGCGTTTGTAGCTTTCTGGACAGTAGGAGCTCTTGCAGGTGGAGGAATTCTTTTTGCCTTGTTCTCTTTGCCATTCTGGTTTGCTGGTGTATCGCTGGGCAAGACAGCACTGGCAGGTTCGCTGATACGAGAGAACCTGGATATTGGTCAGCAGAAGTGGAGCCTGTCACAGCATCTGCCTTTTGTCCAGGCAGGAGCGCCCCGGTGGAGTGGAGGCGGGAAACAGATTGGTGGTCGCACTAGGGACTTGTCAGGAGCATCAATGGTGACAGCAGGCTATATCAACGGCGTTCAAAGAACACATATCCAATTGACCGAGGGTGTCAGGCAGCACATCATTGGTGAAGGTCTGTCAAGGACTGAGCAAGTCTGGTTGACATCTGCTATCAATGAACATTTGAAGCGCTTAGGTACAGATGTTTCTGATGCAAATGCAGCACAGCAAAGATGGTTGTCAGAAGGTCCAGCTGCACCAACATTGTATGATCAGGATAGGACAGACAGAACTTTTGGCAATGGGTTCTTTGATGATGAAGATATACTAGCAGATGACGAGTGGAAGAAGTTGTGACTACTGTCAGTGGTGCCACACGTGCTGAACCAGTTCTACTTTTCATGCGTGGAGCATGCTGTTCGCTGTCACAAGTCTGCTTCGCAGCTGCCAAGCAACAACTTCAATGACATCTGCTGCTGGGCTAGACTCATGGCAGGATTGCATAGTGAGCCTCATGCACTGAGTGAGTCTCCACTTGGGGTCATGTGTTGAATTAGCCGCAGCAAGCTCCTTCATTCTCCAGCCAACTGCACATAACAACATGGCTGAGGTGACTGAGATACCAAGTATACACCAGGCACACTGACAGGCTGATTGATCAGCAAGCTGTTGTAACATGCAGCAGCATCACAGCCATGCACGCCATTGCAAACAGGACTGCTGCACACCATCACCTTGGCACAAATCAAAAATGCAAAATCAAGACCATGACAACATGCCAACTCTCGAAGATTTTGTGCATTTGGCAGGTTGGACAAGCATTGGTTTATACCTTCATCTTCATTCCTCGCTGGATTGCGTCTCTATCTGCTGCCTCTAGAATACCCTGCAAGTGTCACAAAAGCTCACAAATTGCAGATGCAGTGTTAGAGCAGCTGATTCTATGCACAGCTGGAGCCTCTTGCTCACCTCATTGATGACCTCATCAACAACCATGCAAAGCCTCCCATAATTGTCAAAGAGAGCAGCCTCAGTGGGCTTTTTGAGCGTGTCTCTGAGGCCCAAGGAGATTGCCCTGATGGTCTCTGCTACTGCAAGAAGCATCACTCCATTGAGCAACACTGTGATACAGCTGCTAGCATCCAGTGAAAACCTGTGTTACGTGCGCATAGCAGAAACCGCTGATACTTCAGACTTACGGTTCAGCTCATCATATTCTCCGGTTCCGAGAGCATAGAAAACAATGTCCCCTTCGAGACGCAAGGCAATGCTACCTGCCCTGCATTGCCACGATGTTTCAGCATTTGCTGACGGGAGATCAAAGTTCAGAGATGGTTGCCTACTTGTATCTGTCTGCAAATTCAGACTCGTCCGATGCCCCAGTAATGAGAAATTCGCTTGCCCTTTGAAACGCTGCACGGATGTCTGCTTTTTCGACGTCTGTGAATCTGAGATAGAACCGCTCATACACAACGCTCCCTGTTGTTGTAGCTATCAGAAAGCACTGTATTCTGCCACAGTCCATGCGCAGGCTATCAGGTCTTAAATTAGCAACAGCAGCATGCCTCAAACTCAAAACTGGCCTGAAGTTTGAACCATGCGCGAGCGAAGGATGAACAGGTTTTCTTGAAATGCCTGCATGAAGTCGCTCGGGCGAAAGTCACTCTACTTCAGATTTCCTATCTCGCGCCATCGCTTTGACCAGTTGACTCTTGCTCAGCTGAGATGCCGTTGCTTGGTCGTCAAGTGTGTCATCTCGCTGCGTGATGAGGTGTTTGCAAAACTAAAGTGTCGTAAGGCGGGTCGTGACTTTCACTATGATCAGCCGCCGTAGAAGGTTGTGACCTTTACCTTTACCTACGCTGCGATCACCGGAGCCACATGCGCAAGCACGCCTCAGGAAACTCAAATCAGGTAGCGTCTCGTTGAAGTGTCGAAGGCCCCGCCGCTGGACGCTCCACCATTGCTACACGAACCTGCATGCTTATAGTCGTCAGAGTGCCGCTTTTTCAGGACAAAGTCCGACGCTGACTGATCAATTCAGTGCACGACATGACTGCATTTGCACTGGAAGTTAGAAACGAGAGCGTCGTGGTAGCCACAGAACCACCTGCGTTCCCTCGTGATCCACCGGAGCTCTGGATCAATATCAGGTATAGCTGTGGTGGGGTAACTACTGACACTGTGCCTGATATGCAAAGTGCAGGTCAGTGCCAGCCCTGCAACAAGCTGTACTGTCATCAACAGTCACCTTCCAAGTTGGGCCAGGACCACAAGTGGGGATGCTGCCCAAGATAGGCCGCCTGCGCAAGGTGAAGAAGCAAGTAAATGCTAGCTAGGAATGCTGTTTGCCTGCACACAGTCATTATTGCACATGGCTACACTACATTTGTGGAAGTCCTGTCTGGTAACTACGTCCACAAACAAGCTGTGTGCTGCAGATGTGACAAACAGGCTGCTCTCTGGCCGCTCAAAATGGCAGACAGACAAGTTGCATGTCCTTCCAGAGCAAAGCACAGGCAAAATCCCCACCCTGCATCAAGACTTGGGCCAACAGAGATACATACCTTCATTTGGTAAGTGGTTGAATTCGCTCCGGCTGAACGGCTGTAACATGAAGTAAAGGCTGTAACATGAAGTAAAGGCGCTCTTTGAACTGCAGCAAAGACTGCTCTCTCAGAGCATTGCACAACGGCCTATACACAGAGGACTGCTGCCTTCTTATTTGGCTACCGCGCAATCTCTTTGTTGCATGAACAGCATTAGGCTACTTTCTCTGTGAATTGCCCTGCACACTGCTGACTTGTGCCACCTAGTAACCAGTGTCTGCTGTTGGTCTTTGCTTGCACAACCAATCTCTCCTGAGAAGTGCTCTCCACAACAACGCTTGACAAATGACATGAACACCAGCAGGGCATCCTCAAGCTCAGTGCTCCCTCAACATGCCTACCAAGATTGCTTGAGGAGCTCCATTTGCTTGGCTCATGATAGCATGTCTTGATGCCTACAGGACACCCAAGCAGTACCCCAGCTTTCTCTACAGCCTCAGGTCCCCTGTCAGCTGTTCCATCAGGCTTCAGCAGTGATGCCAGAAGGGTTGTGGATGGCTTGGCTGGCCCAGGGCCTGGCACAACAGGTGGCAGCTCACAACACAGGCACCGGCAGCAGACCTTCACCAGACCAAGCTCCAATGCCCAAGGGTACTACCCGGCTGCTGTGGCTGTGACTTTGCACATGTTGCACACTTGCACAAGCGCAGCTCCCTGACTGCCTTCAACCTACCGGCAATGCTTTTGGTAACAGTGTAAAGTGTTTCCTGTATATATTGGAGGCGCATTGCAGCTTTCCAAAACCCTGAAAACCTCCTGCATTTGTACGTCATCTGTTCTGGCAATGAGCATGCTGCATCACAGTTTTTCAATCCCTTCCTATAGCTGAGGCAGATGTCTGTAATCTACTCATGTCTGTGTGTGAGCAAAGATATTTCAAACAAACTAGCTCAGCCTTTGCAACGGGTTTGTGGCTGACATGACTGTCTATGCAGGACTGGATGGTCCGCATTGTATGATGAGAGCAGCGAGGAAGAAGACCAGTCAGGCCTCCAGGCTGAAACATCGCAAGCCAGCAGCCTCTCATTTCAGCCTCACAACCTCTTCAAGGAGCACTTTGCCGTTGGCCCCTCAGCAGCAACACCAGCTGCTGCGCTGAACACTTCCCTGAGTCCCCTAGCACATGAATCCACTGCCACCATGCTATCACAAGATGCAGCTGCCAGTAGGGATTTGCAGCACAGTTTGGGCAAGCCGAGATCTGCTGCAGTTGAGGCACAAGCGAGCACTCCTGTTGAGCTTGCACACCAAGCTGGGAGCAAGGGCAAGGGACAGCCTGAGACGAGCTACACTCCAAGGGTCAGAAGAGCTTGGGGACTCAACGCTGAGTCAGCAGTCAGGGCTGAGCAAACAAACTGTGCTTCATCTTCACCAAGGCCCAGTCAATCTCCAGCTGGCAAGCCCCCTTTGCCCTGGACTGCTGGGCGGGGCTCCTTGCTGCCGGTGGGGACAGGAAAGTCCCCAAGGCTGTCTTCCAGAGGGGCGAAACCTCTGGCAGCGTCACAAAGGGGACAGCCTTCAGGAGTTTCCAGGTCCCCATCAGCATCGCCAAGGCTGCCCCCAGGCATAAGCAAAGGTGCCCAAGCTGCACAGTACCAGTCAAGGGAAGGACTCACCGTGACACAAGACACACCATGTACTCCAGCGGTGAGCTATTACACGCCCATAGTGGCTACTGAGAATCTCCAAGCAATGCGGATGACCTCTACTTTTGCTCCAATCCATTCCAAAGCATTGGGCAGCCTTCAGCCCTGGAAACTGGTGGTGACCTGCATCTGCCATGTGCAGCTCTGCTTTCTGTGGAGCGCCATAGTTTCACTACGTGACTGCAAAGCTTGCATCTGAAGCATTTTAAGTACATGTCTGAGTGCGTTTGACAATGCTGTGGGGTATAGGCAAGAAGAAGAGGGCGATCAGTTGAAGGGCGTGGCCTGGCAACAAAGCTGGAGGGAATGCAAGCTCAGCTGAATGACCTAGATGCCATGTGGAGTGCTGTCAATGCACACAAACCTCAGGCTGCTTCACGCAATGGGGTAAGCTTGTGATGCCTTCCTGGAGCTGAGGCAATTATGCTCCATGGCAACATTGCCCCAAGCCTTTATGGCATAAATTTGGCTGCAAGCAATCGTTCCCGTGTCATTGCTGAAGCACGTCTTACTACAATGGTACTGTCGAGGACATCAAGCTTGATGCAACAGTGTGCCTGTTCTGCAAATCAAAGACAAAGCCTTGCCACCCATCGTACTAATGCTGCATGACCTAAGGATCTGGGCATTAAATGGCAGTGCATTGGCATCTCATGTCCACTTACTCTGCGAGTGACTGGCTGAGCATACTAAGCTTGACAGTACATACCTGACCAAAGGGAAAGCAAATGATGGATGAACAATATAACAAAGAAACAAACGAGCGCATGACTGACTGGATGAGCGAATGAACGCACGAACAACTGAATGAATCAGTGAATGAACGAACAAACAAACAAGTGAATGAATGAATGGATGTGCAGGTCCAGGTTGATGTAGACATGTGCAGTGGCAACAGCAGTGACAGTACACTGCCCAGAGGCAAGCATATCCTTCCCAGCAGAGGCAGAACATCTGCTCAGGCTGCTGCTGCTGCTGGCACGCCATCACGCCATACTCAGGCCCAAGCAGTTGTGCCTCCATCACATCCACTGCCCTTATTGTCAGACCCAGGGTCAGGATCCATGAATGTTGACACTGTGCAATGTACAGCGACCAAATTTGGAAATGTGCCATCAGACAGCTTCCCGGGCTTTGCTTTACTGGCTGCCAAACCAGGTGCAGAAACAGCTGGAGACCTTGGAGCAGCAGACAGTAATGACAGTGTTTCAGGCGGGAATGCTGATTCACTGCTTTTCCCGCCGGTGCCAAGTCAGGAGGCAGTGCTCAGGCCGCCTACATCATCAGGTGACACATCTTTGATGCTGCTTGATCATGTCTTCCATGCTTTGACTATGCGTGGTGGCTGAAATGCTGGGCTGCTTGGTGGCCATGCACTAAACACAGATTTTATCCATCACAAGATGTCCTTTGTATGCTACCTGCATGTAGCATCTCTGCTGTCTGTGTGCGCTGAGATTGCTGCAGCACAGTGCCAACACAAGAAGTTTACGCGCTGCACTCAAGCAGGCATAATGTCTGCAGGCAATGCAGAACTGGTGCACAACAAAAAGAGGGCGTCTGCAGTCAGTTGCAGCATCAGTGTACCACAGACTGCCAGGCTGGCGCAAGCAACTTCCTATGCACAGCTTAGTCATGCAAGCTCAAACCCTCTGAGACACAGCACTGGTAGTCTGCAAGGGGTGCTTTGCAGGTCAGGCACAGCCGCTGCTGATGGGGCCACACAGGAACCTTCTCCAACCTCCTCCAAGGTGTGATGACACTGCTGCCAGAAGCATTGCTCACTTGCCATGCAACAGGAGTGGTTGCCAAGTCGCTCTGTGGTGTGCTGCACACATGCATGATGTGCCAAGACCGCAGGTCCAAGTCTTGCGGTGTGTTGGGCTGAGGAGCATGCAAATGATATTTACCGCAAGATGAATCACACAATAAACTGCTCCACTCTTAGATTCTACCCTGTGCAAAGATCAGCATCTGTGATGAAGCACGACCATGAATCACACTGGCTCCTGACTGCTGCCTCAGGAGGCTCCTGGTATGATTGCAGACAACGCGTAGATCTTTCTTGTCTTTTCTTTCCTGTCATGCCATAATGTGCTAGGCATATAGAATATTGATGCCACTAGCTGTGGCAGGCACTTTGCTCAATAAAGAGTGTCTGCAAATTGCAGGTCAAAAGGCGCTCACCACCGTCAGCCTTTGGATGGTGGCCAAAACCGTTTTGACAACACTGCCATGTGCAGCTGAATGGACTCAGCATCAGCATGTCAGCAACAGAGTTGCTGTCCAGACAGAGTTATGACGCTGCCACCTGAGCCACCTTACCAGTGGCTGCAAGGGATGCACAACAGTGTCATAACCAGCAAAGTGCATGGACAGCTTCTGCCTGGGCGACGCAGTTGTGCTTTGGAGCTCCAAAGCATACTTGAAGTGGCGCACATGAAATGATTGTGCACAGACCCCTTTGGGTGCATTCACTTGCAATGCTGTGCAAAGCAGGAGCAGCCATGACGCTTTTATGGCCGCTGCTGGCTGCTCCTGTACCTAAATGAACCAGGCAATATATTTCAAGTGTCGTTTCAGCAAGGCAGCAAAATTGAGGTGTTTCCCTACCTTGCAACCACTCTATCTAGTCTCTTAGAGATCAGCCATAAAACGTATTGCTGTAGAGGCTGTGCCATTGACAAGCGCATCGAAGTATGCGTATCATGTTGGAAACATGGTTGTTAACTATTTGCAAAAAGGGACCTGTGCAAATCGGGTTAGGCTATGTAAGACATCTAAACAATCTTGTATAATAAGCTGTGAGCTCAATGTAATATACATGCAGAAAGCGCTGCAAGCAAAAACCAAGCAGCCACAAGGCATCCAAAAGGCATGCCTAATTAATAAAGCAGCTGCTGTTATTGTTTATGACAGGGCCTGAACCAAAAATGGCATAACAAAAGACACAGGCTTCGCAACTTCTATCATAATTCGCCATGCACCACACCTATTGAGCCCTGTTGTTGATGCTGCGCTACAGACGCAGTCAGTACATAGACCCGTGGCACTTGCTGCAAGAATCCTAGCTTCAGCTCATGCACACCCTGCCAGAATGCATCAAACATACAGAGACATATTAGCACACGACACAGCTGGTGCAACTATCCCACTGCGCCTTGCCTGAACAGAAACCCAGCATGAGTTTGAGCCCTAGCATGAGTCTGAAACCTAGCACAAGTCCAAAGACTGGCATGAGTCTGAATCCTAGCATGCATGAGCTATGCCGCATAACCTAGCATCATATGAGGCTGAGGCAGGCGAAACAGCTGACTCTGTTTGCTTGCTGACCCAAGTCAAGCAGGGTGCTCCCATATACACAACAGCATGCACGAAATCAGTAGTAGGAATCAAGCTGGTCTGTGCCAGGATCAGGCAGTCTATGTCGCCTGGCAGCCTTGCGCTCATCTTCTTCTGACAGAGTGTCCCTGGTGTCCCATTTGACAACAGAGCCATCAAAGGAGGTGGTGACTAACATGGGCTGGTCGGGGTGCCAGTGCAGGTCCCTCACAACCTCCCTGTGGTACTCCAGCTTGCGCACAATCTCCCCAGTCACAATGTCTGCAGCAGCAGACACTACGTGACAGGACGTTTAATCAAGTTTGGAGAGCGAACCCTTTGTAAGGACAATAACTCGGTAGCTGAGGATGACTTTTCATACTCGATCACAGAGAAACAACCCCAAGTTGCCTCTTCAGCAAAGCCATGAGGCTCTAGCACTCTTTTCGGTCACCAGATACATGTGGTTGCTGCCAGAGTCAAGTATGGACTTTCTGTGAAGCCCTCTTGTGCTTCTGCTGCTCTGTTGGATTCGACTACAGCACTCTGCTTGAGGCAGCACATCTGTCCAGTCTACCACTTTGTGTGTTTACTTGATGAATGTGCTGCCTGAAGCAGGGGGCTGCATTTGGCTTCAACAGAGCAGCAAGGGCACGAGAGGGCTTCACAAAATATGCATGCTGCCTGTAGCAGTGCAACACCTTACAGCTGAGATGCCTTCCGCATGTTTACACCAGAAGAAATCCTCTAAGCACTATCTAGCGCAGATTAAAGCTGACTACATGACCATGCTTGACAGTGACAGCATCTGACTGTGACAGCAGAAGAAAGACAAATAGTTCAAGACAACGGAGTTGTGCTGGAGTGCTGGAGGGCCAGAAGACACTGATGGACAGGACTGGGGGAGCTGAAAAACAGGATTAGAGGGGGTGGGGGTAGAGGGGGGGGACAGGGAACATGACTGAGGATGCTGGGGGAACTGAGGAACAGGACTGGGAGGAGGGGAGCAGGGGGCCAGACACTACAGGACTGAGGGCGAGTGAAGAACAGGCCAATGCGGTTTTACCGTAGATGTAGACTGAGCCATCAGCAGAGCCAGCGTAGATGAAGCGCTGTGCTGTTGTGTGTATGGGAGAGAAGTAGGCCCTGATGAGGGTGGCCAGAACCCTATGGCCCCTGTAGGTCATCAGGCTGTTGTCCTGGGGGTGCCTCACATAATGCGCCCTTGCTGGATATTCCTCCCACCGATAGTCCCTGCAGCAAACACACACGCACACACTCATTTCAGACGGAAATGCACTTGATTACTTCATGCATGCACATGTCACATATGTGTCCTCGCCTACAAACTGGTACATACAGTCAGCCACAGTGTAAGGTCCTGTCTTGGGACTCCGCAAATAAACTGGCAGGCACCTAATGGCTTCATTGCATAGCTTGCAAGCAGATGTTATCCACAAGGGAACTACATACTGCCTGACAACAGGAAGAGTGCAAGCTTTGATGCTTAGGCTCCTGCAGACTAGGAAGTGCAGACAAACAGTGGGAGACTGCGTGGGGGGGGGGGGGGGGGGGGGGGGGGGTATTTTAGC
>JAABUK010003159.1_pt1 | contig 28216 bp, 22 predicted proteins | sample 5559141 | NCBI WGS metagenome assembly JAABUK01 (sample SAMN10711869, study PRJNA513367) | rock metagenome | isolation source: Antarctica rocks | place: Antarctica: Victoria Land, Pudding Butte nord | collected 2016-01-03
TTCGATGGGGTTCTACGCGGGGATGCTGGGCCGCGTGCTGAGCTGGAGCGAGCGGCGCGGCGCTCAGGTCATCCGCGGCGCGCGCATCGCGACCGGCCTGCTGACCTGCGTGGTCGGCGTGTGCCTCATGCTCGAAGTCCAGCTGCCCGGCCTCTCCGACTGGCTCGGGCGCTGAAGCCGCGCCGCCGCCCGTTGTTTTGCACTGCGCCCGCATTGTGCGCCCGCATTGTGCGCCCGCATTGTGCGCCCGCATTGTGCGCCCGCATTGTGCGCCCGCGCGGTTCGCGCCATAATCATGCGCGGCTTGAAGTGCTGAGCTGAAGGTGCTGAGCTGAAGTGCTGAGCTGAAGGTGCTGCAAGTACTTGGGGCGTGAGATTGGAAGAAGAAGAGGAAGACGAAGCGATGATGCGTTCACCGGCGGATCTGGCGTGTGATGTGGTTGTGATCGGCTCCTCGAACGCCGACATGACGGTGCGGTGCCACGAGCTGCCCTTTCCTGGGCAGACGATTCTGGGCGACAACTTCGCCATCAACCCCGGCGGCAAGGGCGCGAACCAGGCGGTGGCTGCGGCCAAGCTGGGCGCGAAGACGCAGCTGGTGGCCCGGCTGGGCAACGATGTCTTCGCCGAGGCTTCGATGAACTCGTTCGGGCGCGTGGGCCTGGGCACCGAGTTCCTGATCCGCGACGACGCGCACCCTTCGGGCGTGGCCCTTATCTTCGTGGACGACCAGGGCGAGAACCAGATCGTGGTCGCGCCCGGAGCCAACAACTTCCTGACGCCCGAAGATGTCGAGCGCGCCCTGCCCGCCATCGAGCGCGCCAAAGTGATGATCCTGCAGCTCGAAATCCCCATGGAAACCGTGCTGCACGCCACGCGCATGGCCGTCCAGCACGGCACGCGCGTCATTCTCAACCCGGCTCCGGCCCGGCCTCTGTCGCCCGAGCTGATGCAGGCCACCGACATCCTCGTCGCCAACGAAACCGAGATCTTGGTCCTCACCGGAGCCACCGAAGTCGGTACGACAACCGCAGGCCAGGCCAGCCGCCCGCTTATCGCGCAGGGCGTCGATTACGTCATCGCAACGTTGGGCAAAGATGGCGCGGTCATCACTTCAGGCGAGGGCGCGGCCAGGGTGCCGGGGTTCAAGATCAAGGCCGTCGACACCACCTCGGCGGGCGACACCTTCACTGGTGCCCTGGCCTGCGGGCTGGCCGAAGGGCGCGAGCTGGAGGAAGTGGTGCGCTTCGCAAACGCGGCGGCGGCTCTGACAGCCACGCGGCACGGCGCGCAGATCGCCATGCCCTCGCGCGAGGAGGCCGACCGCATGGTGGCCTCGCAGTAAGTTTTTCAGGAGCCACCCCTGAGCCGAGCCACGCCTGAGCCGCCCAAGTACTTGAGGCAGCTCTGGGGCTGCCAAAGATGAAGCGCGTTTACTTCGCCACGAGCGACGAGGAAGGCGGCCCAGGCCAGCTCAAGCCGCGCCTGGCGGTCCTGGTCGAGATGGCGGGCGGCCAGGCCGCCGCGCTGCTGGGCAGGAAGAAGCTGGGCGAGGCCGTCAAGCGCGCCGAGCTGCTGCGCGGCTTCGAGCGCCCGCTGCCCGATGGAAAATCTCTGCGCGTGCAGGCTTTTCCTCTGGCGCCCACGGCTTCAGCTCCGGCTTCGGCTCCGGGCTCGGTTGAGGAGCTGCCGCTTTTCGAGCCGCGCGGTTTCGAGCCGTATCGGGTGCGGGCGTGGATCGGCGGGCGCGAGCTGCGCGAGGTCGTGGGGCAGGCCGGGCGCGAGGAGGCGCGGCTTGCCCTCGTGCTGCTGCTCTTGGTTGGGCTAAGTGAGGCGATCTGGGGCGCGCGGCTGCTGCCTCTGGTGGGGTTCACGCGGCTGCTGGTCACGGGCCCGGTCTTCCTGCTGGGGGCGCTTGGCGTGTGGCGGCGCTGGAGATGGAGCGTGAACGCGGCTCTGGTGGTGGCCATCGCCGATACGCTGACCCTCGTGCTGCACTCGGCTCAGGACGACGGCAGCGGCCCCTTCTTCTTCACGATCGTGGCGCGCCTGGCCCTGATCTCGACGCTGTGGCGGCTGCGCAAAAGCGACTGGTGAGGCGTGCGCACAAGCCAAGCTGAGCCCAAGCCAACGGAACAGGCACCGCGCACGGGCTGCGGTTCGGCTGCCTCGTGGCCCTTTGTCTCGTGGCTGGCTTGGGCTCACGCGGCTTGGGCTCACGCGGCTTGGGCTGATCGAGATCGGCTTGTCCTGGCTTGTCCTGGATAGGGCGGCGGTGCGGTGGGAAGGTCGCGGGTGCGGGTGGCTGCAAGTACTTGCAGGCGGCGCATCCGTTATTCTTTAGCTATGTTTCACGCGACTACAATCTGCGCGGTGCGGCGCAACAACCAGACTTCCATCGCCGGGGACGGGCAAGTGACGGTCGAGACGCACATCGTCAAGGGCACGGCGCGCAAGGTGCGGCGCGTGGGCGATGGCAGCGTCATCGCGGGCTTCGCGGGCTCGGCGGCGGACGCCATCACGCTGTTCGAGAAGTTCGAGGACAAGCTGGGCGCTCATCGCGGCCAGCTGCGGCGCGCGGCGGTTGAGCTGGCCAAGGACTGGCGCACCGACCGCGTGCTGCGGCGGCTCGAAGCCCTGATGATCGTGGCCTCGCGCGACGAGATGTTCCTGCTCTCGGGCAACGGCGACGTCATCGAGCCCGACGAAGGCGTCGCGGCCATCGGCAGCGGCGGCACCTTCGCGCAGTCGGCGGCCATCGCCCTGATGCGCCACACCGAGATGAGCGCCAAAGAAATCGCCGAGGCCGCTCTGGGCATCGCGGCCAGCATCTGCATCTACACGAACTCGAACATCTCGGTCGAGAGCATCGAGTGAGGATGGATAGACGTAGATGAGCCCGCAAGGACTTGGGCAAACGCATTAGAGCGTGTTAGTCACTTTGGTAGACTTGCGGGTTATGAACCGCCAGGGCTACCAAAGTGACGTGAGCCAGGGCCTGAGGCAGCAGAGGCAACAGCGTGCTGAGAAAAAGATGTTGATCCGCGCTCTTCTGTCGTCCGCCATCTGAATCTCGCAGCAAGGCAATGCACATGAACTTCTTCTTGGTGGTGCTGGTGGAGCTACTCAGATATTTTGGTGCCTTTGTTATATACGCTGCAGGAGTCATTGCCCTGAGCAAGTGGTCTGTCCTGGATAGGTTGGACGACCGGATGGGGGGCGTTGGTGTTCGAGTCTGGTTAAATTGGCTTGGACAGGGGGATGTCTAATCCTTATTGATCTGTCACGTAAACTATTCTGATAAAGAGTTGTTCTATCCGGCAGTCCTTCCAACTATCTTGTCTTGTTGAGAACCCAATGGCGTGATGATGAAACGGGTAGCCGTGAAGTTTCATGCCCCCGTGCTCTACGAGAGTCACTGATCGCTATAGAAAAGATTGCACGCCATTTTCATCGCTTCCTGTCATTGTGCGGTGGCTGAGGCTCTCGCACAATAGCAGCAGGATGCATTGAAATCCCTTATGCGTCTGCCCTGGCAAGTACTTGCGGCCTCGTTTGTTAGCGCGCCCGCTCGCTAAACTCCCGAAGATGAAGATCGAAGAGATGACGCCGCGCCAGGTCGTGGCTGAGCTGGACAAGTTTATCGTGGGGCAGCACGCGGCCAAGAAAGCCGTCGCCATCGCGCTGCGCAACCGCGTGCGCCGCTCCAGGCTGCCCGACGAGATGCGCGAGAACGTCTCGCCCAAGAACATCCTGATGATCGGGCCCACCGGCGTGGGCAAAACCGAGATCGCGCGCCGCCTGGCCACGCTCGCCAACGCTCCGTTCATCAAGGTCGAGGCCACCAAGTTCACCGAGGTCGGCTACGTGGGGCGCGACGTGGACTCCATGGTGCGCGATTTGGTCGAGGCTTCGATTTCGCTGGTCGAAAAAGAAAAGCTGGCCTCAGTTCAGGAGCGAGCCGAAGGGCGCGTGCCCGAGCGCCTGCTCGATTTGCTGGTCGAGAAGCCCTCGCCGCCGCCGCGCGCGGGCAGTCCCTTCGGCGGGATGTGGGGCCAGGGCGTGGACGAGGGCAACTCCTCGGCTTCGTATCGCACCCAGGTCGAGCAGTCGGAGCGGCTGCGCGCGCGCATGAAGGAGAAGCTGGAGCGCGGCGAGCTCGAAGAGGCCGAGGTCGAGGTCGAGATCGAGGAGAAGCGCGCGGGCGGCCCGATGTTCATGGGGCCGGGCATGGAGGAGATGGGCGGCGACATGAGCGCCATGCTGGGCTCGCTGATGCCGGGCAAGACCAAGACGCGGCGCATGAAAGTGCGCGAGGCGCGCGGCGTCATCAAGGATCAGGAGGCGGCCAAGCTCATCGACCGCGACTCGCTCGTCTCCGAGGCCATCGAGCGCGTGCAGGAAAACGGCATCCTCTTCATCGACGAGCTCGACAAAGTCGCCGGGCGCGAGGGCGCGGGCGGCCCGCAAGTCTCGCGCGAGGGCGTGCAACGCGACATCTTGCCCATCGTCGAAGGCTCCACCGTCTCGACCAAGCACGGGCCTGTGCGCACCGACCACGTTTTGTTCATCGCGGCGGGAGCCTTCCACGTCGCCAAGCCGAGCGACTTGATCCCGGAATTGCAGGGCCGCTTTCCCATTCGAGTCGAGCTGGAGCCGCTAACTGAGGACGACTTCAGGCGCATCCTGACCGAGCCGCGCCATGCTCTGCTCAAGCAATACGCCGCGCTGCTGGACGCGGACGGCGTCGCGGTCAAGTGGACCGACGGGGCCATCGCCGAGATCGCGCGGCTGGCGCGGCAGGTCAATGAGTCAACCGAAGACATTGGCGCGCGCAGGCTGGCGACCGTGGTCGAGAAACTGCTGGAAGAAGTCGCGTTCGATGCGCCGGACGTGGCGCACGGCGAGGTCTTGATCGACGAGGAATACGTGCGTTCGAGGCTGAGCGCGCTGGTGCAGGACGAGGACCTGAGCCGTTATATCCTGTGAGTTTTGAGCTTTGAGTTGAAGCGGGCCGCGCTTGCGGACTGCAAGTACTTGAGGGGTGTGCACAAATGCTCAGCGAGTTTTCTGCAGCTTTTTGCGGGCGAAGTTAGATGACTGCTGGATCGCTTTGTGGCAGTCGGCATCGGTGTATTGATACTCCTCCACGGATGCGGACAGCGCACTCGCCAAAAGTCCCTGTAGGCGCTCCTGGATTTGTGCACACCCCTCAAGTACTTGCAGCCGCTCGAAGCCGGCGATTTGAGTGAGTGAAGGAAAAACCATGCGTGAAGTTGCAAACGGCGTGACGTGCGTGCCCATCGGCATTGTGAACGCTTACATTTTGTCCAGCGGCAGCCGCTGGATTCTGGTGGACACCGGGATTCCGCACCAGGCCGGGAGAATCCGCGTCGCCGCCGAGGACTTGTTCGGGGCCGGCACCAAGCCCGAGCTCATCGTGCTCACGCACGGCCACTTCGACCACGCCGGCAACGCGCAGGAGCTGGCCGAGATGTTCGAGGTGCCCATCTACGCGCACCGCCTGGAGCTGCCTTACCTGACAGGCCGCGACGCCTACCCGCCCTTCGACCCCACCGTGGGCGGCCCGCTGGCGTTTTTCCTGCGCTTCTACCCGCGCAACAAGTTCGACCTGACGCCCCACATCCACGACCTCAGCGAGCTGGAGCAGCCGATCCTGGGCGAGTGGCAGGTTCTCGAATCGCCGGGCCACGCGCCGGGCCACATCTCGCTGTGGCGCGAGAAAGACCGCGTGCTCATCGCGGGCGACGCCTGGACCACCATCGACGTCAACACCTGGAGCGGCGCGCTGCACGGCCCGGATGTCTATCCCACGGCCTTCACCGCGGTCTGCGACTTCGACGGGGTCAAGCATTCGATGCAAGTACTTGCGGCTCTGGAGCCTCGGGTGCTGGCGTGCGGGCACGGCGTCCCCATGGCCGGGGGCGATGTCGCGGGCTCGATGCAGATGGCAGCCGCTGAGTTCGTGCCGCCCTCGGGCCGCTACGAGTTCCAGGCCGCGCAGACCGACGAATACGGCGTGCTCACGCTGCCCGCCAAGCCCTTCGACTGGAAGGGCAAGCTGGGCTACTCGCTGCTGGCCCTGTGGCTGCTGCGCAAGCTCGGCAAGGCGCGGCGCAAGCGGCGGGCACGGGCTTAAGCTAAGCTCCAACTTCGCACCAAGTTCGACTTCGATGAGGCCCGCCCGCGCTCGCCCGCTGGCCCTGGACGCTCCGCTCATCGCCTGCTCGGTTGCTGGAGCCTGGTTCGGGCGCAAGATTCTGCCGCGCATCAAGCAGGCCGCGTCCCAGGTGCTCGCGCGGCGGCTGTGGCGAGCAAGTACTTGCGGGCTCAGTCGGCGTTGATGGTCCAGGGCTGCATCGCGCCGTTGTTCCAGGTCTGGGGCAGGCGCGTCCACTTGACGTGGCCATCGGCATACACGGCGTTGAAGGCGTAGTTGTTGAAGTCGTCCTCGCGCACTCCGGTGTGGCGGAAGCCGTTCAAGCGGCTGCCCAGAGCGTCGAGCGACTCACCCACGTTGGGGATCAAGCGGCCCTGCGTCTCGGCCCCCAGCCCCGCGTCCTGGCGCCCGTCCTCAACGATGGACAGGGTGCCCGCCGAGTCCTCGATCTCCGACAGGTTGCGGCCCGCGACCCCCACGCTGCCCGCAACCGTGGCCGTCACGTAGCCGTAGGAGTAGGTCGTGATGTCGAAGAACTGGCCGCCGGGATACTTGACCATGGTCTTGGTTCCGCTCGGGCAGTCGAAGACCTGGCTGCTCTTGATGTAGGTGAAGATCGAGTCCGCCCAGCGCGCGCCGTCAGCCCCGTTGTAGCCCTGGAAGCCGTTGTAGCCCATGCCCGAGAGCGAGAACAGCGGCAGCGTCTCGTCATAATCCTGGGTGTATTGCATCAGGCCGAGCCCGATCTGCTTGAGGTTCGAGGCGCAGCTCGCCTTGCGCGCCTGCTCGCGAGCCCGCGCGAAAACGGGAAACAAAATCGCGGCGAGGATGGCTATGATCGCTATGACGACCAGCAGCTCAATCAAGGTGAAGCCCGCTCGCTGATGCCGGGCGCGGTTGGTTCTCATGGGCGCTTTGAGGCCAGCCGCAGCCCGAAGTGTCGCCTCAAATCAGCTCAAGGCAGCTCAAGGCACGCGGCGAGCTGGGGCAAGTGCTTGAGGGCAGCAACGCAGAACCGCGCGCCGCAAGTACTTGCAGCGCGCGGTTCTTTAACAACTCAAGGCAGTTTAGTAGCCCGAGTTGGAGCACGAGCCGCAGCCGCCGGCTCCGGCGGGGACAGCCTCGGCTTCCTCGCCTTCCTTGGGCGTGAAGGAGGTGCCGCAGCCGCAGGTCGAGGCGGCGTTTGGGTTGTCAATCTTGAAGCCGCCGCCCATCAGCGAGTCCACGTAATCCACGTTGGCGCCGTCGATGTACATCGCCGAGCGCGCGTCCACGATGACGTTGACGCCGTTGACCGCGAACTCCTCGTCGCCTTCCATCGCTTCTTCTTCCAGGCTCATGCCATACTGAAAGCCCGAGCAGCCGCCGCCGGCCACGAAGACGCGCAGGCGCGCGTCCGGCTTCTCCTGCTGGTCGAGCAGGCCCTTGATCTGAACCGCAGCCGCATCCGTTAAGGTAATCATCCCTTGTCCTCCAACACCCTCAGCTGAGGATGCAAATTGTCATTCACACGCCAAGCGCATTTTAGCACGCCCGCTCCAAGCCGCAACACTCACGATTCCTGCTGACTTCCGTTCCCGCTCTCAAGTACTTGCTCAGCCCGCCTCATCGCTCTGCCCGCCCACAATCGCGGCGCGCGATTCGGGCGACAATCGGCGCAGCGATTCGAGCACTTGAGGCAGCAGCTCAACTACAGTGTCCACTTCCTCCTGGGTGTTGCCGCGCCCGAGCGAGAAGCGGGTTCCGGCCCGCGCCAGGCCGGTTTCGAGGCCAATCGAGAGCAGCACAGGCGAAGGGTCCAAGCTGCCCGCCGCGCACGCGGAGCCCGTCGAGCAGCACACTCCGGCGCGCGCGTCCAGCTCCAGAATGAGGCCCTCGCCCTCGATGCCCTCGAACGAGAAGTTCGCGATGCCCGGCACCCGCCGCGTCCTGTCGCCGTTCAAGTGCGTGCCCGAGCAGAGGCGCTCGATGCCCGCGCTCAGCCGCTCGCGAAGTACTTGCACGCGCGCTTCCTGGCCGCTTTGCAGGGCTTGAGCCGCCAGCTCAGCCGCCGCGCCCAGGCCCACCAGGCCGGCCACGTTCTCGGTTCCGGCGCGCCGGCCCTTCTGCTGGTGCCCGCCTTCGATGAGCGTGGGGAACCGCACGCCGCGCCGCACCCAGGTCGCGCCCGCCCCCTTTGGCCCGTAGAACTTGTGCGCCGAGCAGGTCAGCACATCGCAGCCCAGCTCAGCCACGTCGATGGGAATGTGGCCCACCGTCTGGCAGGCATCCACGTGAAGCGGCACGCCATGCTGCCTGCAAGCACTTGCGATCCTGGCAATCGGCTGCAGCGTTCCCATCTCGTTGTTGGCGTGCATGATCGAGGCGAAGATGGTCTCGGGCCGCAGCGCCGCCACGAACTTCTGCGCGTCCACGATGCCGTTTGGCTCGGGCGCGACCCAGGTCACTTCGAAGCCCTGCGATGCGAGCGTTTGCAGAGGATGCAGCACCGCGTCGTGCTCCAGCTGGGTCGAGACGATGTGGCGCCCGTGGCTGGCGCGGTGCTGAGCCAGGCCCTTCAGGGCGTGGTTGTTGCCCTCAGTTGCGCCTGAAGTCAGGATGATCTCAGCCGGGCGCGCGCCCAGCAGAGCCGCGATTTGCTCGCGCGCGGTCTCGACGGCGAAGCGCGCGTTCTTGCCCGCGTGGTGCAGGCTGGACGGGTTGCCGAAGTTCTCGCGCAGGAACGGCAGCATGGCCTCAAGTACTTGCGGCTGCAGCGGCGTCGTGGCGGCGTGGTCGAAGTAGATCATCAGGATTCAGGCGGCGGCTTCAGCGGGGTGGGCGGCCAGATACTCGCGCACCTGAAACTGAACACGGTCGATTTCGGCCAGCGTCCCCTCGCTGGCCGCACGATAGTTGTCCAAATCGGCCTCGGAGCGGCGCATGGCGAGCACCAGCTTCTGCAGGCGCGCGATGTAGGCCAGGGCCGCCTCAAACTCCGTCTCGTTGGCGATCATGCTTCCTCCGCTTGCTCCATCAAAATTTCCACGGTGCCGCGCACGGTGCCCTGGCGTGTCCAGCCCCACGTCTCGATGGCCATCTCGACAACAGCCGGCTGCGCCTGCGTCATCCAGAAGACGCTCGCCCCGAAGCGGCTCTGAAGCGGCTCTGAGCAAGCGCGTGCTCGAAGAGAACCCGCGTGTGGAGCGGGCACGCGGCGACGCGCAAGCCTGCGCCCATCACGAGGAACACGTCTGCATCGTTTGGCTCCGGCTTATCCGTGACAAATGAGCCGAAGAGCATGGCCCGCCGCAGAAAGCCGGTTGATGAAGCCGCCTTCAGCACCTGACCTGCCGCAGGCTTTGCGCCACAGCCTGCCGCCGCCCGGTCGCGGTGCCAAACCTCTCCTCTACCTCTTCCAGCGTGGCCATGTGCAAGCCTGGCGGAAGTTCGCCCTGCTCAAGCGGAGGCATCATGGCCCGCGTGTGCCTTCGCGTGTGCCTTCGGCTGCGCTTGCCGTGGTGCCCGCGCTCCCCGCGCGCTCGCGAGGCGCGACATCCTGCGGCGTGGCTTTGCCTGAAGCGATCTCGGCCTTGAGCTCGTCCATCGTCTTGAGCGGCGCGCCCTCCGCAAATTCTCTGGCTTCAACGGACAAAGTGGCGGCGCGCCGGGCCACGTTGCCCGCGATTTCCTGGTAGATTTTGGCGGCGTGCGAGCCGGGCTCAGCCAGGACGACCGGCAGGCCCGCGTCGCCGCCGCGCGTGATTTCGATGGTGCGCGGCACCTCGCCCAGCAGCGGCACCTCGAAGGCGTTGGCGACTTGCAGCCCGCCGCCCTCGCCGAAGATGTAGTGCCGCGTGCCGTCAGGAGCCTCGAAGTAGCTCATGTTCTCGACCACGCCCAGCAGCGGCACCTTGATCTTCATCGCCTCCATCTTCGAGAACATCCTGGCCGCGCGCATCACGTCTTCAACGGCGACGGCTTCGGGCGTGGTCACGATGAGGGCCCCGGTCAGCGGCGCGCTCTGGACTAAGGTGAGCTGAACGTCGCCGGTTCCGGGCGGCAGGTCGATGATGAGGTAGTCCAGCTCGCCCCACACGACCTGCGACAGCATGAGCTGGATCATCTTGTGGATCATGGCGCCGCGCCACATGATGGGGTCGCGCTTCTCGGTCATGAAGCCGATGCTCATCAGCTTGATGCCGTGCCGCTCGATGGGAAAAATCCGCTGCACGCCGTCTTCTTCGCTTCCCAGCGGCCCCTCGCCCTCGGGCACGCCGAGCATGATCGGGATCGAAGGCCCGTAAATATCGGCGTCCAGCAGGCCGACTTTGGCTCCGCTCTGAGCCAGAGCCAGCGCCAGGTTGACGGCGGTCGTGCTCTTGCCCACGCCGCCCTTGCCCGCTGCGACCGCGATGGCGTGCTTGATGCCGGGAATCAAGTTGCGGATCGCGGGCATGGTGCGCGTCTGCGCGGTCATCTTCACCACGACGCGCTCGACGCCGGGCAGGGCCGCGACGACCTGGTGCGCGGCCTGCTGCATCTGCTCCTTGACCGGGCAGGCGGGCGTGGTCAGCTCGATGCTGAAGGCCACGTTCGGGCCGCACACGCGCAGCTCCTTGATGAAGCCAAGCTCCACGATCGAGCGGTGCAAGTCCGGGTCTTCGATGCCCGACAGGGCTTGCAAAATGGCGTCTTTGGAGGCGCTGCTGCCTTCATCGGGCATATCGGAAAGGTCGGCGGCGAAGGTGTTGCTCAAGGTGTTGCTCATGAGTTTGAAGTTTTAGTCTTGGGTGCGGTGCAAGTACTTGAGCGGCGGCTTGAGCCTGGGTTCGGCTCAAGATGCATAACTCATCCTTCAAAACTGTTGCGCCACAGCCGCAGCAGCGGGCGCAGCGAGCGCAGGCACCGCACGCTCGGCTTGTCGAGCTTGGCTTCGCAGGGGCTTTGCGAGGGCAGGTCGCGGCGCGAGCGCACCAGCCACAGCGGAGTCCAGCCGGCGCGCCGGGCGGGGAGCACGTCTTTTTCCCAGTGGTCGCCGATGTAGACGCACTCCTCGGCCCGCAGCTGAGGGCGCACCGAACGCGCGAGCTGCCAGGCGCGCTCGAAGACGGCGGGCGAGGGCTTGGCGTCGCCGGCCTCCGCCGAGGAGAGCACGAAGGCAAAGTATTTCTTGAGCCCCAGCGACTCCAGGATGCGCGGCAGCTCGTAGTCCCAGTTCGAGAGCACGCCCATCGAGACGCCGCGCGCGTGCAGCCCTTCGAGCACGCGGCGCGCCTCGGGAAAAACGCGGAAGTGAATCGAATCGCCCAGCACTTCGGTGCATTTTTCCAGCGAGAGCGAGAAGTCGCGGCGGGCTTCCCTGAGCGCGTCGGCAAGTACTTGGGCGCACTCGCGGCGCAAGCTGAGCCAGGAATCGTGGTCGCGGGCGAGCATGGAGCGCTCGATGTAGTGCTTCATCTCGCGGTGGGCGGCGCGCCGGATTTCCTCGGGCGAGAAGTGCCAGCCCGCACGCGCGAAGTTGCGCTGCAGGTGTCCGTAGAAGTCGTCGAGCTCAACCAATGTGCCGTAGGCGTCGAAGATGAGGAAGGGGCGGCGGGTCATGCGCGCCAGTTTATCGAAAGCCTGCTGCCTAACTGTTGCCCACGCTGAGCCGAACGCGAGCCCAGGAGCGGCTCGCTGAGCCGAACGCGAGCCCAGGAGCGGCTCGGGCCTCAACTGCAAATGCCTGCAGCGATCTAACGGCTCGCCTGCAGCGCCAGGGCCAGCGCGCTCCACGGCCTGGCATCCGCGGCGCTTTCCTTGAGGCCGAACACGGCCACGCCCGGCTCATCGGCGGGCGCGTTCCACACTTGGCCCGGCTTCATTTCCAAGCCGTCGCCTTCGAGCGCGATCCGGGCGTCGGGGTGCTGGCCGCCGCCCGCGTCCTTCCAGAAGTTGATGCTCAGGCGCTCATCTTCGCGCGGCGCCAGCACGCCGAAATCCCAGCCTGAAGCGTCGCGCCACGCCCCGACTCGCATCCAGTAGTTGGGCACATCGGGCACGGCCAGCGTGTCGTCCTTGCCCTCGCCGCCGATGCTCGATGGCGTGTAGTGATAGAACGATTTCCACGTCCAATCGCGCTTTGACAGGCTGCGTACGCGCACGGCTCGCGCCAGGAAGTACGGCTGGCCCGCTTCGACAGTGAGGCGAACCGTGGCCAGAAACGCCGGTGCGCCCGCCTTTTGAGCTGAGGGCGCACCGCTGGCCTGGTCGACTTGGGTGATGGCAGCCGCGCCCGCCGTGGCGAAGTCCACTTCGAGTTCGAGCTTCCGCGGCGACTTCGACTGCTCGCGCACCGTTAGGATTTTGTCGGCTGGCGTCCACAGGTTCTGCCCGTCCACAACCTGGTTCAAGAGCGGGCGATACGAGCCGAGCAGCGTGCCGTCGCGGGCAAGTACTTGCAGCGGGCCGCTCAGCTTGAGCACCAGCGCGCCGTTCGAGATGGTGCGCTCGCCCGCAACGGCTTGCACGGTTTGCATCGCGACGCGCGTCCTGGCATCGCCCGCAAGTACTTGAGGCGCGGCGGGCTGCCACAGGCGCGGCGTGGGGAACTTCGCGCCGTTGTGCAGCGCCAGAGCACGCCCGTTGATGGCCGTGGCGACGCGCGTTAGCTCGGCGTAAGAGGTGTCACTTTCCGAGACCAGGCCGTAGTTGGAGTCTTCGGGGAAGGTTTGCGAGATGCCGCTCGCGGGCTCGTCGGCCCACATAAAGTAGTTCGAGCCGACCACGAACGGGGCCTTGAGCAAGGTGCTCTGCATCACGGCCCACGCCTGCGCCTTCTGCGCTTGGCTGTCCACGCGCATTCCCGCGCCGTGCTTCGAGGGCAGCAAGGCGCCCTGCGAATCGCGCGCGTCCAGGGCCGGGAAGCTCCACTCGGTGACGGCGATGGGGCGCTTGGAGAGGCTCCAGGCGCGCGCCAGCATGGTGTCCAGCTCAGGCGCGCGCAGCGAGGCAAAGTCCACGTGGGGGTAGATGTTCACCGTGACCACATCACAGGTTCGCCCGGCCCACTTCCAGGCCGCGTCCGGCGCGTCCCCGGCGAAGCGGCAGCCCCAGATCAAATGGTTCGGATCATATTTTCGCACCGCAGCCGTCGAAACCTCGAAGTACTGGCGCGCCACTTCAGCGAGCCAGGCGCTCAGCGCGGCCTTTGCCTTCGCGGTGCGCGGCGTGCCCAGCCCGCTCGAAGTCAGGAACTCGTCCCAGCTTTTCAAATCGCGCCCGAAATCGGCATTGAAGCCTGTCAGGTCGCTGCTGTAAGCGCGCTCAAGTACTTGCAGCAGAGCGCGCTTGCCGTGCGAATCGGCGCTTTGCTTGGCGGCTTCCTGAGCCATGCCCGCCGGCGTGGTCGGCCAGCCTTTGCCCCACCATTCGAGCTCGTTGTCCAGGAAGTAGCCCACCACCCAGGGATCGGTGCGGTGCGGCGCGCACAGCAGGCGCGCGCGCCGGTCGCAAAAGCGCGCCCAGCGCGGGTCGAAGACATCAGGAAAGCCGGTCCAGGTCGTCTTCTCAACCAGCGCCGCCGCTGGCGACATCTCGGAGCCGAACGAGAGGAACTCGAAGTGCGCCTGATTTTGGTAGCGAACCGAGGGCGAAGAGTTGGCGCCCAGCACGTTGAAGTTCCAGCTCTTGAGCCGCGCGCTGGCGTCCTGAGCCCACGTCTTCTCACCGCCGAACTTGGCCTGCACCGCACGATTATACGGCGCGTAGCCCAACGATTGGCTGAAGTGCACGTTGTAGTTGACGTGATCGGTTCCAACAGCCAGCGTCGCCTGCCCATGAGGATCGAAGAGCCACCATTTGCCACCGGACTGCCCCACTGCGAAGAACCCCGAGGCCCGGCGCCTGGGCAGGTCGGGCGGCGCGTTGGGCAGGCTCAGCCCGGCGAAGGGCGGGAAGCTGGGTTTCTGATCAGGCGCGCTGGGCTCAGCGATGGCGCGCGCCCCGGCTAAGCTGGCGTCATCGAAGCGGGCTTGCAGCCCGCTCGAAGTCAGGGCCGCGCGGCCCGTGTTGACGGCCTGAGCCTGGCCATCTTCGCTGGCCAAGGCGCGCACGGATTTCCAGCGCGAGACTTCGCCTTCGCCTTGCTTCTCGAACACTTCGCCACGGATCACGGGCTGCCCGTCGCGCTCCTCGAAACCGATTTCCAGACGGTAAGCACCTTTGTAATTCCAGGTAAAAGGCGGCGACTCCTCAAGTACTTGCAGCTTGGTTCCGGGCTCGCTCTGCGCGTTCCAGGTGCTGCCCCACATCTCGCTCAGCTCGACGAAGCGCGGCGCGGGCTTAGCCGGGTCGTCCTGCGGCGGCTGCACCAAAGCGAGGTGCCAGAAGTGCGTTTCGTCGCGCTTGAAGCCCAGCCCGGCCACGCTCCAGCCGGTTGTTCCCGTAGCTTTGAGCGGGGTGAGTTGAGCCGAGAAGACGCCGCGATCCAGGAACGGCGCGGCGCTCCAAGCGAGCCAGCCTCGCCCGCTGGCCGCGACGCTCTCGATGTGGCGATGGGTGCCATCGCCACGCACGTTGAAGTTGATGCTGTCCGAGCGCCACGCGGGTTCGCCTTCGGATTCGGGGGCGTAGGAATCGAACGAGTCGCGCAGCATGGGGGCCTGAGCACGAGCAGTTGAAGGCAGCAACAGGGCGGCGAGGAGAAAGAAGCGGTTCATAATCGGGGTGCAAACGGCTGGCTCAGCGCGGCAAGTACTTGCACATCAACGTTTTGGCTGCGGCTCGACAATGGCGTGCCACAAGTACTTGGTCGTGATTTTCACCGGCTCGGGCGCGTGCGTCCACTGATAAGCCAGCGCCTCGCTCACGATTTGCGGCGCCAGCGTGCTGTTGGGGTGGAAGCCGCCGATGCGCCACAGGCCGCCCCAGCCGTTCAAGCGATACGCTCCGATCCAATCGCCGCTCGCGCCTCCGGCCAGAGCGATGTGGCCCACGTCCTCGCCGCCGCGCGGCAGGCTGCGGTTGACGACGCTTGAGCTCGCCGCGATCTTGGCTTGCAGCTCCTTGCTGAGCCAGCGCGTACCTTCGCCCTCGACGCTCAGCGGCTGCGGCGCTTCCTCGACCGCGCCGCCCCCGACCGGCAGGCCCAGGAAAGCCATGCCGGACGGCCCGACTTCTTGCTGCTGCCACTGGCCGCCTTCGAGCCAGGCCGCCTCGTAAAACGAGTGGCCTCCGGTCGCCCACCACTGGCCGCCGTGCTCGACGTAGCCCTTGATCGCGCTCAGCATCGCGCGCCAGCCGTCGCGCCCGGCCTCCGGGAAAATCTCGGTGTGCGGGTTCACAATCGCGAAGTAGCTGGTTGGCCCGCCCGCGAGCGCCTCCAGTACTTGCGCGGGCGTCGAAAGCACCTCGACTTCGAGCTTGAACTCCTTCACCAGAGCCGAGCCTTCGAGCGCGCTCTTCCACTGCGCCGGCGAAATCTCCGACCACGGCGTGCCCAGCTCGCCCATCTCAACCAAGCCGATTTTAGGCTTGGCCTTCCACGTCCGCGGAGCCGCGCTCAGCTCAGGAGGCGGCTGCAAACGGCCCGCTGAGCTGAGCGCGGGCAGCGTCAGCGCAGCCGCTCCGGCCTTGAGCTCGACGCTCGCCCGCTGATTATCCCAGCGCAAAATCGCGGCTCCACCTGGCGCAGGAAACTGCAGCCGGGCGTTGGCGCGCGGCGCGCCGTAGAGCCACAGGTCGAACTTGCCATCGGCTCGGCGCTGCGCGATCGAAGGCGGGTTCTTGCCGTCGTCCAGCGCCAGGACTTGAGGCGAGCGCGCGCTCCACCTGATAGATTTCGGCTGCAGCGAAGCGTTCACTGAGACATCGCCGTAGCGCGCGGCGATGGTGTCGCGGTTGAGGTATTCCCAAGATTGCAGGGGAGCGCCGGTCATGGGCGCGCAGACGCTTTTTTGGACGCGGTCCAAGTACTTGAGCCACTCGCGCGGGCCGTCCGAAGCGAGGGCCGAGGCGCTGGTGCGCGCGCTCATGTTGAAGCCCAGGGCCAGGGTCCAGGCCAGCACCTCGCGGTTGGTGACGAACTGGCCCAGGTCGTGGTGGATGAAGGCGACCTTGTCGTGCGCCATGGCCTGAGCCAGCGGAAAAACCTCCCAGCTGTCGGGCGCGAACCTCTCGCGCAGCGGCACCAGCCAGGCCGGAGGGTCTTCGGTGGGGACGGTGCCGAAGGTGAAGCCGCACATCTGCGACTCCCAGTTGACCAGGTGATCCCAGCCGTTCTCGGTCGAAAGCGGCACCACCGCCGCATCCTCCTGCGCCTGAGCCAGCAGCCCGGCCATGTAAGCGTGCGGAATCGGTGACGAAGCGTTGAAGTCGAAGCGAGGCGAGCGCGCGCCGACTTGATCCTGGAACAGCACATCGACGGGCAGCTGGCGCGTGAACTGGTCGCGCAGGACTTTGTTGGCGGCCCGCACCGCAGGGTGCCAGAGGGTCGTGGTCCAGCCGTCGTTTTGCGCGTACGACTCGTGGGTGTTCGACTTGTCTGCGTTGAGCTGCAGCGGGGCGCGCCCTTCGCGCAGGAAGGTCGGGCCGGGCGGGTGGTCGCACCACCACGTCGGGTTGGTGTAGGGCTCGATGAGCTGGCCCGCCGCGCGCGCCGCCGCGAAGAACTGCGCGAGCTGCTGCGAAGTGCCAAAGGCCGCGTTGGGCGGCAGGTGGTCGGGCAGCTGCTTGTCGAAGCCGCCGTGCAAGTAGTCCGCGAAATGCAGCAGCGAGCCGGACGGCAAGTACTTGAGGCTGGCGATCTTGGATTGAGCGTCGCCCGCGTAGTAAATCAGCATGGCGCGGCGGAATTTTTCGAGCAGAGGCGGCGCCATCTTGTCGCTCAAGGTGCGCGTAATCTGGTTGTCCACAGCGTGCCGCCGCGCGTTTTGCAAGGCTGAGCCGCCGAAGACCATGCGCGAAATCGGCGAGCTCCACACGCTGCCGCTCGCGATCCACGGCGTCCAGGCCGCTTCGAGGTAAGCGCCCTGCTCGTCGGCCCCGGTCTTCCAGCGCGAGGGAACCAAGGCGAGCGCAGGGTCTTGGAGCGCCTTCCAGCCGGTCTCGCGCTGGGGCTGGACGCCATACAGCGCGCCCGAGGAGCCGTTGCCATCGAGGTGGAAGAAGTGCGCGAACGAGCCGGGGTAAGGCGCCTGGTAGGAAAAAAACTCGACGGCGCGCAGCGCCTGGAAGAACGAGAAGCCGCCCGTCTCGATCCAGTGCCCGCCGCCCTTGACCCAGGCCGCGACGCGCGTCGCCACGTCCAGCGGCGTCTGGCCGGGGGCCGTCGGGACGGCCTCGCCGTAGGGATTCAAAATCGCGGCGTATTCGTGCGCGGCCAGCGCGCGCTCCAGGCCGGGCAGGTCGCTGATTTCTTCGAGCCGGACGCCCGGCAGAGCGCCCAGACGCGCGCGCCACTGCTCAAGCGAAACCCCGGCGAAGTCGCCGCGCTGCGGCCCGTGCTTCAAGCTCAGCAACGCGATTTTGGGCGTTGCATCCGTTGCGGCACTTGCCTTTGAGCGGCTCGCGATCTGGCTGACGAGCGCGGCGACAAGGGTGGCGGCCCAGTCGTCCTGGGTCTCGACGATGCCGCCGATGCGCCACAGCAAGCCGCCGCGCCCGCCCAGCCTGGAGCCCGCCAGATACGGCCCGTTGGCGCTGTCGATGAGCACAACCTCGGCCTGCTCGCGCGTCATGGGGCGCGCCACGCGAGCCGCCTTGCCCGCAAGTACTTGAGCCGTGCCCGCGCCCAGCCACTCGCTGGCGGCGGGCGCCGGCCTCAGCGGAACGGCGGGCTCAGCCAGGTCGCGCTGCACGGGAGGGCCGCCGAAGATCGCGCTGTAAGCCGAAGCCCCAACGCTCTGCTGCTGCCAGGCGGCGGCGTTGGCGGCGCTCTGGCGCACGAAGAAGGCGGGCTTGAAGGCCAGGCCGGGCGCTTCGTGAACCAGGGCCGGGGTGACGAGGCGCAGCATCGAGGAGGCGTCGAAGCGCAGGCGAGCGGGCAGCGCGAGCTCAGTCAAAGGCCCTGTCTTGGGCGAGGCTTGAGCGCGCCAGTCCACGCCGTCGGCGCGCTCGGTGGCCGTGACTTCCACGTCCAGGGCGGGCGTTGAGTACTTGAGGGCCAAGCTCTTGCGGTTAGGCGAGAGCGCGGCTGAGACCTGCTCGCAATCGGCGGCGCGCACCAGCGAAGCCTCGTTCCGGGCGTCGTTGAGGCGGGCGCTCCACAGGCCATCGGCGCTGCTTTTCCACAGCGTGGCCTTGGCCGAAGCGCCGCGCGAAGCCAGGATCGAGCCGCGCCCATCCAGCGTGAGCGACCAGCTGTGGCCGCTGAAGACAAAGTCCTCGCCGCGCTTTTCGATGGCCCAGGCGGGCCGCGCCAGCAGCAGCGATGAGGCGAGCAGAGTTGAGCGCAAGGCGTTGCGGGCTGCGAAGGTTCCGAGGGTTCCGAGGGTTCCAGAGGTGCGGATCATGGGGTTGTGTTTACATCCGCGCGCTTGGTCTTGCGCGCAAGTACTTGCTAAGTTTCAAACTTGGCTTGTGAAGCGGGCGCGCGGGCCGTACAATCAAGCCGACTGAACGGAATATTTGGGCCAACCATGCGAATCGAACAGGTGGGCGCGCAGCTTTACACGGTGCGCGACTTCATGAAGGAGCCGGCGCAGATGGCGCAGTCGCTGCGGAAAATCCGCGCCATCGGCTACCGGGCGGTGCAAGTCTCGGGGCTGGGAGCCATCGCAGAGGCCGAGCTGGTCAAGATGTGCGCGGGCGAGGGGCTGGCCATCTGCGCCACGCACGAGCCGACCGCGACCATCTTGAACGAGCCCGAGCGCGTCATCGAGCGGCTGCACAAGCTGAGCTGCAAGTACACTGCGGTGCCTTCGCCGGGCGGCTTGCTGGATGCCTCGTCCGCGCGCGGCGTGCAGGATTTCGCGCGCAAAATGGACGCGGCGGGCGCGGCCCTGCGCGCGGCGGGCTGCGGCCTGATGTATCACAACCACGCGAGCGAGTTCGTGCGCGTCGAGGGCAAGACCATCCTGGAGCACTTCTACGACTCGACCGCGCCCGAGAACCTGGCGGGCGAAATCGACACCTACTGGGTCCAGTTCGGCGGCGGCGATCCGGTGGCGTGGTGCAAAAAACTGCAGGGCCGCCTGCCGGTCATCCACCTCAAGGACTACCAGTTCACCCCGGAGAACAAGCCGGGCTTCGCCGAGATCGGGCACGGCAACCTGGACATCCAGGGCATCATCGAAGCGGCGGAAGGCTCGGGCTGCGAGTGGTTCGTGGTCGAGCAGGACACAACGCCGGGCGACCCCTTCGACTCGCTGCGGATGTCCTTCGAGTTCCTGAGCCACAGCTGCGCTGAAGAGCCGGAGCTGCGCTGAAGTCGTTTAAAGTCGCGCGGCTGCAGCGGCGGATTCTCTTTTGAGCCTGCAAGTACTTGCAACAGGGCGCGGCTCTCAAACGTCGCGTGGTGGCTCTTGGCCGGGGCTCTTTCCAGCGGGAGCGGCGTGTTTGGTTTGGAGCCAAAAGAGGAACACTTGCGATTTGCGCGCGGCACGAGGAGCGCAGGCCAGAGGAGCAGGCGGAGCTTAAGCGGAGCTGAGTGGAGGAGCAAGGAGCGGGCATGATTCCAACGCACGTGCGCAAGATTTGGCTGATGGCCCTCGCTCTGCTGGCGCTGTGGTGCTTGCTGTCGTGGCTGTTGCTGGGGCGCTTGAGCGACCTGGAAGGGCAGCAGGGCGCGCCCGCGCGCAACCAGATCGCGCTGGGGCGCTTGAGCGACGCGCTGGAGGCGCTGGGCAACATGGAGCAGGGCAACCGCGCCTTCCTGAGCTCGGGCCGCGAGCGGGATCGCGCGCCCTTCTACGCCGGCAAATACACCATCTCGCCGCGCTACAAGTCGCTGGCGCAGTTCTACGGCTCAGATCATCAGGCTCAGCTCAAGCTCAAGGAGTTCAAGGTCTCGCTGGACCGCTGGTTCAAGCTCTCCAATGAGGCCATCGCCGCCCGCCGCCAGGCCGGAGACGACCCCAGCCAAGCTCAGCTGAGCGCCCTGGCCGAGGGCGACGCGGCCCGCGCCCGCATCCTGGAAGGCTCGCGCAATGTTCTGCGCCAGCTGAGCGCGGCTCTGACCGCGCGCGCCCAGGACTCCAGGGGGCAGCAGGACGCGGCGCAGTCGCTGGTGCAGGCCATGATCGGCTTTGGCGCCTTCGGCATCGTGGCGCTGTCGCTGCTGCTGGCGCGCCAGTCCCACAAGATCAACGAGTCCAGCGAGTCGGTGCGCCGCGAGATCGAGAGCCGCAGGCGGGCCGAGCGCGAGCGCCAGATGCTGGCCGATCACAACGAGCAGATCCTCAACTCAACCACCGAAGGCATCGTTGGGCTCAACGTCAAGGGCCGCGTCACCTTCGCCAACCCTGCGGCGGCCTCCATGCTGGGCTGGGAAGTGGCCGAGCTGATGGGCAAGCCGTGGCACGACATCGCGCAGCACTCGCGCGGCGACAACACGCGGCTGGACAAGGACGCCTCGCCGGTGATGTCCACGCTGCGCGACGCCAACCCGCGCCGCATCTCGGACGACGTGTTCTGGAAGCGCACGGGCCGCACCTTCCCCGTCGAATACGCCGTCTCGCCGCTGTGGGAAATGTCGGCGCGCGAGAACGAGGACAAGCAGCTCTCGGGCGCGACCCTGACATTTCGCGACATCACCGAGCGCAAGCGGAGCGAGATCGCGCTCTTGCGCCTGGCCTCGGTCGTCGAGTCGAGCAAGGACGCCATCTTGAGCCACCTGCTGGACGGCACCATCGTCTCGTGCAACGCCTCGGCGGTTCGGATGTATGGCTACTCGGCGCGCGAGATGGAGGGCAAGTCGCTGGCGGTTCTGCTGCCGCCTTCGCGGGCGGACGAGGCGATGCTGCTGGTCGAGCACATCGCGCGCGGCGACCACATCGAGCCCTACCAGACGACTTTGGTGACGAAAAACGGCGAGCGCGTGGACGTGGCGATCACGTTCTATCCCGTTCTGGATGCGCGCGGCAACATCATGGGCGCGTCCTCAAACGCGCGCCCGGTGCGCCGCGCCGCGCCAGGAGCGCCCGGCAGCCTGCCGACCTTCGAGGTGCTGCGCGTCGCCACGCCCGCCAACGGAGCGCCCGCCGGTGGCCGCTCTGAAGTGGGCGGCGCTCGCCAGGAAGCGGTCGCCGCCGCCAGTACTCGGGGTCGCTGAAGGGCTGCTCGAAGGGCGGCTCAGGGACGCCTGCGCGTGCCCGGACGAGCGCGAGCCTGCTGCTGCAGGCAGCCAAGCATCGCTGAGCCGAGCCGAAGCCTCGACGCTCCGCTCAGCGAAACCCAGCCGATGCTCAGCCGAGAGGAGCCTGGTGCCTTCGAGCCGAGCCTCTTGCCGGCGGCGCGTTGGCGGTTGCGTGCTCGGCTTGCGCGCTGCAAGTACTTGCAGCCGGGTCACGGCCCAGGCGGAAGGCAACGGGCTCGACACTTTTGTGGGCGCACTGTGGAGATGAGCCGGCGCTGGCGAGCGTGGCAGCCGGAGGGCGCGGCTTCGGGGCGGTTTGACAGCCCAGACGGGCGCGATTAAAGTCTATGCGCGCCGCCACCGGCTCGGCCCGCGCCCGCCCGCATGATTAGCGACCACGACGTGATTTTTATCTCCAGCATCGAGTGGGGCTTTCTGTGGCAGGGGCACCAGGAGATCGCGACGCGGCTCGCGCGTGCGGGCAACCGCGTCCTCTACATCGAAAACACCGGCGTGCGCTCACCCGGCTGGCGCGACCTGGGCCGCGTCGCCTCGCGGCTGGGCCACTGGATGCGCTCGTCGCGCCCGGCTCGCGCCCGCCCCTGGCGCGCCCTGGCCTCGAAATCCGCGCCTGGGCCGGGCCGGGAGCGCGAGGCGAGGCGGGCGCGCGAGGCGGGGCGGGAGCGCGAGGCGGGGCGGGAGCGGACAGCCCTGCGCGGCGTGCGCGAGGTGGACGAGAACATCTTCGTGATGTCGCCTCTGGTGCTGCCTCCCTTTGGCTCCCCTCGGCGGCGGCGCTTGAACCGGCGCTGCTTCCTGCCTGCGGTGGCGCGCGCGGCTCGTGCGCTGGGGATGCGCGCGCCGATGGTGTGGACCTACCTGCCGACAGACACCGCGCTGGACTTGATGCGGATGCTGGCTTCGCCGCGCGGGGTGTCGATCTACTATTGCGTGGCCGACTTCGCCCAGCTCACGCCGCACGTCGAGGCCCTGCTCGCCAGCGAGAGCGGCGTGGCCCGCCACAGCGACCTCATCTTCGCCCAGGGCCCCGAGCTGGCGGCCCACTGCGCGCAGTGGAATCCCCAACGTCCACATCTTCCCCTTCGGCGTCAACCTGGATGCCTTTCCCCTGGACGAGGAGCCGCCCGCCAGGGGCAAGATGCCCGAGATGGACGCGCTCAAGCGCCCCATCATCGGCTACATCGGCGGGCTGCACCGCCACATCGACTTCGGCCTGCTCGTCGCTGCGGCTCGCGCGCGTCCCGAGTGGTCGTGGGTGCTCGTGGGCCCACTGCAGTGCGAGGTCGGCGAGCTGAAGGCCCTGCCCAACGTGCACCTGGCCGGGCACCGCGCGCACGGCGAGCTGAGCGAGTACATCCGCCGCTTCGACGTGTGCACGGTTCCCTACGTCAGCAGCCTGTACACCGACACCGTGGTGCCCACCAAGATCAACGAGTACTTAGCTGCAGGCAAGCCCGTGGTCTCGACGAGCCTGCCCGCAGTGTGCGCCTTCAACGACGAGCACGCTGTGCTGTGGACCACGCCCAACCGCACGCCCGAGTTCCTGAGCGCCATCGAGCAAGCTCTCTCTGCTCCCAACGACCGCCAAACCCGACAGAGGCGGCGCAGCATCGCGACCAGGGGCGACTGGCAGGCGCGCAAAAACGCCTGCGTCTGGCGGCGCGGCTCGCCCTGCAGCCGGCTCAAAATCGGGAACAGGATGTTGGAAAGCTGCGAGGTGAAGAGCACCACCGACTGGATCGAGAGGTAGAACGCGAAGAAATACAGCCCGACCGTGTGCGCCGAGAAGAAGAGCCCCAGCACCATGTAGTCGCCCTGCCCGATCATCATGTACAGCAGGTTGGCGCCCAGCACGCGGCGGCTGTCGCGCCACACCAGCCGCCAGCGCCGCAGCCGGGGCCGTCCCGGTCGCAGCGGCCCGCCCAGCCGCCACAGCACGCCGGCCCGCACCGCAGCCGCGATGGGCTGCGGCAGCACGAAGCTGTAAGCCCCCAGCTTCATCCAGGCGCAGGCGACGGCCAGGCTCATGGTGAGCAGAGTGTCGGCCAGCGCGACCACGGCCAGCGTGCCAAAGCGCAGGTCGCGCTCCAGGCGAGCCGAGGGCACCACGCTGAAGGCGCTCAGCAGCGAGGCCAGCGCCAGAATCGAGATCATGCCGCTGATCTGAGGGTCGCGGTAGATGCGGGCCGCAAAAGGAGCCGCCGCCAGCAGCGCCAGGGCCGCCATGCCGCCCAGTGCCAGCGACATCCAGAACGCGCTGCCCGCCCACCGCTCGAAGCGCCTCTGGCGCTGGATCAGCGTCTCGCGCAGCCCGGCCTGCTGCAGGATGGTCGCGAACGAGGTGAAGGTCAGCGACAGCCCCAGCAGCCCGAAGTCGCGCGGCAGCAGCAGCCAGGCCAGCGCGATCTGGCCCGCCATGTACACCGACTTGGCGCCCAGGCTCTGCGCCATCATCCACGCGAAGCCGCGCACCACGCGCTTCTCCAGCGTCGGCCCCGCAGCAGGAGCTTGCCTCCCCATCGCCGCGTCCACATCCGCGTCCGTCTCCCTACCCCGGCCGGCCTCGCCCTGCTCTTCGTTGGTCATAAAAAACGTGGCGTGCCGTGCCGTGCCGTGGCGGGCCGTGGCGGGCCGTGCCGCAGCGCGACGGCACGCGGCGCAGCGATGCCGCGAAGATGCCGCGAAGATGCCCGCGCGTGAGAATGTACTCGATTCCACGCGCTCGCAAGTACGTGCGCAAGTACTTGCAGCTACTTGCAGCAGCGGCCTCGGTCGCCGGGACGAGGCGGAGCGGGCGCGGCCAAGTGTTGGGCACGGCGTCGCACGACCGAGCAAGTATTTGAGGCCGGCTTAAAGCGGTTTAGCGGAGTGATCGCGGTAGGGCGGGCGTTGGCGGCCTGTCACTTCGTCTGGACTGCGTCAGGCGAAGGGCTCGAAGGGCTCGTCGGGAGGCGCGAAGTCGGGCCTGAGCGAGGCGCGCAGGGTTTCGCGGGCCAGCAGGCGATGGCGGGCGGCGCTCCAATTCTGGCCCTGGCTCTGCCACAGATCGAGCAGCAGCTCGTGGCAGAAGCGGGCCTCGTCGTCATCGGCGAAGCACTCGCGTGGGAAGTAGCAGCCTGGGATCGCGGGCTTGGAGGTCGAGCGCCAGAACACGAACAGGTCGCCGCCGCGCAGCCCGAGGCGCTTGAACTCGGGCCACCGCTTCTCGGCGGTGAGGCGCGGCGTGCTGTCGCGCACGCCCCACGCGAAGATGCGCAGCCTGCTGGTGCGGTTCGAGGCGTGCAGCAGCAGCGTGCCCGCCAGTATCGGCAGCACCAGCGGCCAGCTCAGGGCCAGCGCGAGGCCCAGCGCGGGCTCCTGCATCCCGAAGCGGCACTCGCAGCGCATCCGGGCCGCCCACGAAGACGAGTAGCGCAGCACCAGGCACTCGTGCGCCGCGTCCCACTCGATGCGCCCCGAGAGCGGGCGCGTGTCCTCGGGCTCAGCTAAGGGCTTGATCATCGCCTGAAGTCATACACAAAACCACGCGCCAAGCTGCAAGTACTTGCCACCACCCGCTGAGAATCAGTTTGAAAAGCCGCGCGCGGCTGGCTGTAGCGGCGCGAAAAACGCCCTGCTGCAAGTACTTGTGGCGCGCGTGGGTACAATACAAGCAAGCCGAGCTGAGCCGAAGGGCATCCGGCGGGAGGATTCAAATGGGAAAGCGTATCTTGGGCGCGTTGGACAGTCTGCTGTCGTTGGTTGGGTTCGCCACGCTGCTGCTGGTCGGGTTCCGCTACTGGCGCGGCCTGCCCATCTCGCCGTGGCCCTCGGCTCCGAGCACTTTGCCCGTTGCCCTCGCGCCGCCGCAGCCCGCAGCTGCGCCTGCGGCTCAGGCGACGCCGCTGGCTCCCATCAAGCCGCTGGGCGTGGGCGACAACGCCATTGAAACCACCGCCCCGTGGCGCGAAGAACCCGCCAATGCTCCGGCATCGAGCGCGAGCGCGCCGGGCGGCTCGTCCAGTACTGCCGTGAGCGCGCCTGTGCTCAAGGAGGCGCACAACTGGGGCCGCGAGATCACGGTGAAGGTGAACGCTTCGCGCTACGTGAAGTCGCTGGCGGACCTGGCTCCGCCTGCGGCCTCGCTGCCCGAAGCCGCGCGCCGCGAGCTCAAGGCAGCTCAGGCCGCCGTGGGAGGCAGCGAGATGCTGCTGGTGTGCAACGTCACCGTCGAGTACGCGGGCGGCGAGGAGGTCACGCTGGATCAAGGCGGCTTCCGCCTCATCTCGCCCGAGCGCCAGGTGTTCCCGGCGGTCGCGGTGCCCTTCTCGACGCGCGACCTGCAGCCTCTGCGCGCCACGCTGCTGGCCCGAGGCAGCGCCCAGGGCGACCTCGTCTTCCCCGTCAAGCGCGGCGTGCAGCCCGACGAAGTGGTCTACAACCCCCAGTAAAAAACGCCCCGCCCGATCATGAACAAGCTCTCTCGTATCCCGGCCCTGCTCGCGGGCAGCGCACTCGGCGCGCTGCTGCTGCTTGGCTACGGCCTCGCGTGGCAGCTGCTGAGCCAGGCGCTTGGCTTCGGCGTCATCATGTTCGGCGTGTCCAACCCTAACATCTCCAGCCTCGTGCCCTGGAACAGGCCCCCGTGCTGGAGCGGAGCCGGGGGAATCCCCTCGGCGCTGTGGCAGCAGGCGCACATTTTGATCGGCCAAACCGACGCGCTGGGCGGAGCGGTGCTGGGCTGCGCGACCATGCTGCTCGTGCTCCATCGCAACGGCTCGCGCGAAGCTAAGTTGCAGGCGTGCGACCGCTGCCGGGGCGTTGTTGCGAGCGTGCTGTTTTGCGTGGGCTTCTTCGGTGCGCTGGTGTTCCTGCTCGCTGTGCTGCCGGGCCTCGTTACGCTCGTGCAGGATCGAGATGCGCGCGGCTTCGCGCTGCAGGAGTTCATCCTGACCAGCGTGGTGCTCAACCCCAAGCTGTGGTGGGGCGCCGGGCTGCTGCGCACCGCGAACCGGATGCCTTCCAAGACGGCCACAAGTACTTGAGAGCCATAGATGCAGGCAGCGCGGCCCCACAGAACGCGCTGCTGCAAGTACCTGGGGCGATGCAGTCAGACTTTGCCGCGCATGAGAATAATCGCACCTCACGATGAGCGCGGGCGCGTCGCGAACTTCGCGGCTGAGGTGGCGCGCCGCCTCGAAGGGCGCAACCGGAACGCCAGGCCGCGCTCCACGGCGCACAAGACGCTGTCGTATGGGCTCGAAGACCGCGACCTGGTGCCTGGGATTCCCGTGGCCTCGCCGCACCACGACGGGCGCTACTGGACCGCGATCAACAAGAGCGGGCTGGTCAAGAGCTGGCACTTCTGGGCGCACGCGCTGACGCCGGGAGGCCGCTGGCTCTTTGGCGCGAGCGTGGCCTTCTTCACCGTGGGCTCGACCTCGCTTGAGCTGCAGGTCTTCGTGCCGCTGTGCTACGTCGCGATGCTGTGGCTGCTGGCCTTGCTGTCGCGCCTGTGGTTCAAGCCGCGCGTGCTGTTCGCGGCCCGCTTCGCCACGCGCGTGGGCGCGCACGAGCCGCTGCCCGTCTCGATCTCGGTGACTTGCACCGGCAAGTACTTGAGCCGCGCCCATGTCGTCGCGCACCGCCTGCCGCCGCACTTTGAAGTCCGTCCCGCGCCGGGAGCCGAGCTGCCGCCGCTGGCGCACAACGAGACGGCGCGCGTCTCGATGCACCTGATCCCGACGCGGCGCGGTGCGTGGAGCGTGCGCGGCTTCCGCGTCGAGAGCGACGCTCCGTTCGCCTTGCTCAACGCCTCGCGGCTGTTCCTGCAGAGCACGCAAGTACTTGTGCACCCGATGTTCACGGCCCTGCGCGCCTTCGAGCTGCCCACGGGCCGCGCGCACCACCCCGGCGGCGTGGCGCTGGCGAGCTCGCGCGGCGAGGCGATGGAGTTCTGGGGCAACCGCGAGTGGCGACAGGGCGACCGCCTGCGCGACATCGACTGGCGCGCCACGGCCCGGCTGCGGCGGCCCCTGGACCGCGCCATCGTGCGCGAGTACCGCGAGGAGTGGCTCGCGCGCGTCGGCGTCATCCTCGACACCCACGCCCCGGATGAGGCGAGCGCGGACGACTTCGAGCGCGCGGTCTCGACCGGAGCCGCCGTGGGCGAGTTCCTGGCGCGCTCGGATTACGTGGTGGACATCTTCGCGGCGGGGCCCGAGCTGTTCGCGCTCTCGGCTGGCCGCTCGCTGGCGTATTTAGATCAGATTCTGGACATCCTGGCGCGCGTCGAGACGAGCGAGGTGAGCGACTGGGATCAGCTCGGCGGCGCGCTGGACGAGTATCTGTCGCAGGTCACCACCCTGGTGTGCCTGATGCTCGACTGGGACGCCGAGCGCCGCGCCTTCGTCAGGCGGCTCGTCGAGAGCGGGGCCGCCGTGCGCGTCATCCTGGTGCGCGACCGCCCCCCGACCTTGCACCCCGAAGCCGACACGGACTGGCTGGGCGCTTCGAGCATCGTGAGCCGCAGCAGCTTTGAAAGCGGCCCGCGCGAGCTGTAGCGGCGCACACGCGCCGCGCCGCAAGTACTTGTGGCATCCGCTCCTTGCGGCACCCGCTGTGTGGCCGCATCGTTTACTTCTGCTATGCCTACGCGCCCTTCGCTCGCCGCGACCTGCCTTGGCCTGCTGGCGATGATCACCCTGCTGGCCACCACGCGCCTGGCCGCCTGGACGCTGCTGATTTGCCTGCCCGCGTTGCTGGGCACGCACTTCACC
>JAABUK010003160.1_pt1 | contig 28214 bp, 35 predicted proteins | sample 5559141 | NCBI WGS metagenome assembly JAABUK01 (sample SAMN10711869, study PRJNA513367) | rock metagenome | isolation source: Antarctica rocks | place: Antarctica: Victoria Land, Pudding Butte nord | collected 2016-01-03
AGCATGTGCTCCTGTCAGCCATGTCAGCATGTGCTCCAGCTCCCCTCGCTCCCCCACAGCTTCCCTGGCAGCTGCTTGAGCAAGTGCCACCTCAGCTGCCTGCGCCTGCTGCCCTGATAGGCTGTCCAAAAACAACGACTGCATGAGAAGACAATGTCTGATGACACATGCAGAGCAAGATCTGTCATGATTGCATGTGTCATATGAAACAATGCATTGTCATTGGGCTAGGTTCAAGCACTTTCCGTCTACATTCCAAGACCGTCTACATGAGCTCTCTCCTGCAGCCACATGTGTCATGGCAGAGACAGCTGGCAATCACGGTGCTTGCATGCATGGTGAAGAGGTAAAGTGGCGCTGAAGTTTACACTGTGTCTGTATACCTTGAAGCCAACTTCCATTACGCTCTCTGCAATAGCCAGGTAGGCTCGCCATATATTGTTTAAAGGCAGCTGTTTGTGCTCCACAGGCACAAAAAGCTTCCTCACTTTGTCTTGAAAGCCAATCGTGTAAACATACAAGGCCCTGTATAGGTGGCCAATGGCTTCACCAGACAGGCCTGCTGACTGAAGTGATGCCTTGTCAATACTAAAAGCAGCCAATCCCTGTGCAAGCAGCCAAGTCATACTGGCAGAGAACTGAATGTGATAGTAAAAGTGACACACAACAAGAAGGGCTGCATGCTCATTCTTCAAAAAGCAGAAGCATAAGCATAGGCATAATCAAGCATCGGTAAAGTTCAGGTAACGGTCTGCAAGTACAGTCAGCTTCCTTTGTGAAAACGTTGCATGATGGCTATAATGTTGCTTTGCATGCCAGTATTTGCAATTAGACATTGTGCTGTTCTGTACAAACGTCTGAGCGTGCTGTACCTTGAAGGGGCCCCGATTGCTGCCAAGGTTGACCTCTGAAGAAGTATGAAGTACTTCATTCAGCCAAGTTTCCAGCAAGAGCGAGCTGTATGTCTGCTTGTCCGGCCGATACAACTCCTGCGCCCATTACTGGAAGCACTCAAGGTGTTGTGATTTCGAGGACCGGCACAACAGTACAGGCAGTGAGGCATGTAATCGATACCGACCAACCAGGTCGACTTCAGTGTCACGTCGATGCGTGTACACAACTTTGCTGCGACATCCTGTTTCAGCAGTAAACAGGTAGAGACAGGCTCTACAGGACCGCAAACGCACCAGCGCTTCTTCTTTGCGGTACACCTCCAGACTATTCGCGAGGGCGACTCCTATGCTGCTCTGCAGTCCGAGCAGCGTGCTCTCGCTCATGGCCACAGCGGTCGGCATGGTGAGTCCACCTTGCCTCCGCTGTGTGACGAGCTTACTCAGATGAAGATGTGTAACGCTCGATGATTGTATTGCACTGCAAATAACAACTGCTGAAACCAATGATGTTTAAACAGCCACAGAAGCACCCATACACAAGGCTGGCGGTCGTTCTGACTTCCTAAAGCCCCGGTCGTATTTTACTTTTGTCTCCAACCTGCCCGCCTGACGTTATGAAGCTTGTGAGGCGAAGCTGATGACCTGCATACGTGAACAATAACTGACGCGACCAGTATTATATCTTGCATGCCTCAGGATCGTGATACCGGCCCTTGCAGCCCTGCAACCCAGCGTGAGCAAGATGTAAGCAATCCTCTAGCACTGGTCAAGCCTAGACTCAGAGGCGTTTCACACCAATATGCTGCTCACATAGCTGCCCCCGCTGGCCTGCTGCTGACTCTCAAAGCAACCTCAAGGAAGGCCGCCATCGGCTCCTTGGTATACACAGCCTCACTGGTGGTCTTATTTAGCATCAGCGCCCTGTACCACCGACCTACATGGCAGCCTCAGCAGCGCAAATGGATGCGGCGCCTTGATCATGCAGCAATCTTTTTTTTGATAGCAGGGACCTACACTCCCGTATGTTTGTTGGCTTTGCCAGGCAGCCCAGGGGAACAGCTACTGCTAACAGTGTGGACAGGCACCTTATTAGGGGTAGCTCAATCACTGTTTTGGGTGACAGCCCCAAAGATCTTGGTGACTGCTTTGTATCTGTTGCTGGGATGGGCAGGAGTCAAATCTGTTGGGCAACTACGAGACACAGGTGTCCTGTTGGTAGCCTGCGGTGGTGCAGCATACACACTTGGTGGTATGTACTCAGTTCTGCCTGTGTTTCTGCCATTGCATTGCATCCTGCTGACTGTCTTTGTACGACAGGACATTTTTCCCGAGAACGCACCCATCTTGGCTTAGTGCCAGTGCATGTTTGTTCCAATTTGACTGAGATTGGCGTGTTGTGCCTGCAGCCATAGTTTATGCCATGAAGAGACCTAATCCTGTTCCCAAGACATTTGGGTACCATGAAATCTTCCATGCCCTGGTCATTGTGGCCAGCATATTCCATTTTACAGCCGTGGCACGTCTTGTGATGAACAATGGCCTGTAGGACAACATCTCTCAGGTGGCAATAACTGCCAGTTCTATTGCTTTTGAACAAGTCTCACAGGACGTGGTTAAAGCTGTGTGCTGAGTTGCAGACACTGAGGTTTACTGTTTGCAACCAACCTTGTTTCTGCCCCTGACTCTTGTTGATCATTTGATTTGCTAGTGATACTTTCATGTCTTCAAATGCTTTGACTGTCAGACAATGTAATACAACTTATACTGAACTAGCCCTGCAGGTTAGCAGCTGGCCATGAACTGGTGTTGCAGTTTGACAACTTCATTGCTAGGGTCTACTGAAAATCATTGCTGGCAACATGTTTTGGGACCTAGTGGAAGTAACAGAATGTCCAAATGTAAGCATGCAAGCTGAGCCTGCTGTACAGTTAAAAACAGCTGACTCTTTCAGTCTGATGAAATGTGCATGTGCAGTAAGCCTGAATCAAGCATGTGCAGTAAGCCTGAATAAAGCATGTGCAGTAAGCCTGAATCAAGCATGTGCAGTAAGCCTGAATCAAGCATGTGCAGTAAGCCTGAATCATGCAACAGATGGGTAGTCCATTGCAGACAATACTAGCAAAGGCTGACGCTACGTAGACAAATCAGGGGAAGGATCGGTCATAGTCCTTGCCAGTACCAAGCATTGCTTTCTCAGTGTTCTCTGCCTGTACCTCAGCCCAGGTGTCCTGCATGAATCACATCCTTATAGCCCGCTTGATGACAGAGTGAGCAAGAGACAAGTTGTAGCTTGCATTTGCTTTGCCACAGTCACTTGTGTCTCGTTTTCAGCACAACTCTGAAAGCCAAGTTGCATTGCATGTTTGCTTTGCGGATGCACCAGTTTGAAGGCTGGATGTGGTGGATGAGGTGGCACTGAATGCATTACCTTGAGGTACCATGAGTATGGCGTCTGCATATCTTGAATCTCCTTAGAAAGATATGACTTCTTCAGACTGCAGTCCACTGCCCGCTTTAGGCGCTGCATGCGTGCATCTACAACATCCTGAGGTAGTCTGTGGATGGCTTCATCAATGTCCTGCACAACAGTAGCATGTCCATGCAGGGATAATGCCATGACCTGCAAAACGATGCTGCATTCTGCAACCAAGAGTCTGTCACACAACGCAGCAATGGATGTTGGTGATCAGAAGCATATTGCAGGCGCTTTGAGCAATGCCTGGAAACATACAACGTACCATGTTCAGCTGAGGATCGTACAGGTCCTCATATCTAAGTCCATACTTCTTCAACTCTGTGGCTACTGCTGCTTGATATTTGCGTGCTGCCCATGTCAGGACAGGGTCAAACATTTTGATCATTGCCTGCAAGATGGACATTTGTGACGCCACACTGATGTGAAAAGCACTTACAATCCACAACTCTGGGCATATACAGCAGCACGAGCAACTTGCTGAAGCAATTCACAGGTTTGCATGCACTCTGAACAACGCAACCAGAGGGCGCACCTTGCTCATGACTACTCAGGAACTCGTTGCCAAGCCTGCCTACATGTTAGACACACGTCATCATAACAGCACGCACAAGTCCCGTCCATAGTGTCATCAGTCAGCGGTGATGCAAACCTTGTGGACCTGTCAATGCGTTCAAGAGCTTGCGGCTGCCGCGACAAACGGACACCGATCTCGACCGGCCTCGAAACCCCAATCACTTTTGGTCTCGCAGTTGCTGGCTTAAGACAAAGCGGACGCAAATCACAGGCAACCGAAATGCAGACCTCGCTTTAGTATCCGTTGAACCTCGAAGAGCTTGCGGCAGTGCAAGTAGCACTGTGCTACTGACTGGGCCAGGTCGCATTTGCCAACCTCACATAGATCGAGACGTACTCTGAGTTTCCGACTGACTTGCACTTGCACCGGAATTGCAACTCTGCCACTGAGCTACCAGTTTGCTGTTACGCCTCACAAGCTTTTGGTGATAAAAAGTGCTGGTGCTACAGTCAACTGACTTGACTGGTGTTGCAACGTCAGCTTTCTCACATATGGCAGAGGCCTGGGACTCAGGCACAAGGGATACTGTCAAGAAGATACCTCTACTGAAGGTTTGCAAGCTACACTGTTTTTGCGCGGCTACACTGACTCAACAGCAAGCACCTTGTGTTCTTTGAAGCCCTTGCGTGATGCACTGTAATAACTCCTGCTAGCAAAACAAGCCGAGTAAAGAAGCCTGCGGCCTCCTTGCAGACTAGGGCAGGCCCGCGCGAGAAGGAAGAGTGGGGACAGCGCTTGAAAGAGGTGCACATAGCTTCAATGGCTCCAGCCACATCAACTTTTTGTTGTCTACTGCTAATGTGTATTACTCAGCAAAGTCTGCAGCAAGCAAGCAGAGTTCGTGCCTCATCAAGAGCACAATAAATCTTGTAGGAACTGCAAGCTTTGATCAAGTATATCCAGCAGAACAAAGCAACAGATTCAGATTGGTTCACCATTACTTCAAACAAGGAGGGCACAAAGTGGAGTGGCAGATGCTGGTACATTCACAATTTACTGAAGTATGAGTTCCCTTTCGAATTTGAAATTCCTGCAACCTACCCGGCCACAGCACCTGAGATCAAAATCCCAGAACTAGATGGCAAGACTGCCAAGATGTATCGGGGAGGATCTATATGCTTGACAGTGCACTTCAAACCCCTTTGGGCTAAAAACAGGTGAGATGTGCTGACCATGCATACCTGCGAGCGAGCCCAAGCTAGTCTGCTCAAAGTGCCTCTAGTCTCATGTTTGAACTGCCATCCAGCAAAAGTTGAGCTCGGTGTGTCATGCAGTCCGCACTTTGGGGTAGCTCATGCTCTCTGTCTTGGGCTTGCGCCTTGGCTTGCAGCTGAAATACCTTACATGGTGGAAAACAATGTCATCACCTCCAAAAGCTAACACAGCCTTTGCCAAACATGGGCACAAGACAACATCTATACCATGCAGCATACAATTACATTGCATCTGAAGAGTGCTGTTGGTCAGCACAAGCAGCCCTGAAGATGGGCGTGCTGATCCTGCATCAGTACGCTGGGCATTAGCAGGCTTTGATACTGCTGCAAGCACCTTGCTCAGGGTGCTTGCTATGCCAGCTGTGGTACTCCTGCATAATCTGCAATTGCCTTGCATCATCTACAAGGACAAAACTCAGCGCGAAAACACAGCTGTTTGTTCTCACTTGTAAAGCACATCAATTGTAATGTGCATAGTGGCAGCAATGTGCTTCGTTTTCTGCAGGCAGCTGCCAATTCAGCTGTCATTGTGTGCTGCCTATGACAGTGGCTCCCTCATTGAATAAGTGCAGGAAATTAGCCTGCAGATATATATGCTAGCAATGCGATTTTTGCCTCAGCTCTGCTACAATTATTTTTGTACCCTGGTGTATGTGCGTCACTTGCTGCACCTCAGGTTAAGGTGCGCGTTGTCTGCCTTCACATAGTGTGAGTGCAGGCAAGACTAATTACTCTCAACGAGCGGTTGTCAAGCTGCTGCCAACTGTCGTTGTCCGCTTTCATGACTCATTGCATGCAGATATATATATGCTGGCGCATGTGTACAACGTCTTGTGAAGACTTCGGTGTCACTCAGTAACAATCTGATTCAGTGTGGCATTTCGGCACAACACAGATGACGTTAAATCTGTATCACACACTCAGTGACTGCAAGGCACAGCGTTATCTGAGGCAACCTGCAGCTTAAATGTCCGAGAGTGACGTCACTAAATCTGTCGACAGCAGTCAGAAAATCGCCACTAAAACTTCAGCATATAGAGCCAATGCCTTTGCATCAAAATTATTGCACGCAGTGTACAAAATGCCAGAAAAACAGGTTTGGGTCTGATTGTTATCTGTTTGATTGCTTGCAAATATTCAGCCTACAGCTGCAAAACTCATCTTGCATGGCAAGTGGTCATCCGTGTTGTACACACATCTAGAGCACCAGCTGCAGCTAGCACTCAAAAATCATGAAGTCAAGGGGGCCGACAACAAAGCAACATGGCAGGACAATCATGATGTGCCAACAAGCATCTATTTTGCAGCAGCCTCTCTGCAAAAACCATCAGGCCTCCTCAGTTGAGTCTCCCACTGGTGCCTCAACTGCCAGTGGATAGGTGCCTGTTGTCCAGGCAGGAAGAACAGCCTCAATGTATGCTGTCAGCTGAGCAGCAATTGTTGTGTCAGCAGCTGCACTGGGATGGGCTGCGCACCAGCCGTCGAGATTCATGCCGACAGCATTCAGCTGAAGGAAGTGAACATTTGTCATACCCTCCATCTGGGTTGCTGTGTAGACGGCTGCCATGTACTGCAGGTAGTCTGTGGTGGCATTGGGGGTCAGCACGCCCTCAAAGTTGACCTCTAGAGGGAAGACTTGGATGATGATCTCTGGGGTGTCATACTCTTCGTTAATCTGCATTGCAACAATGTCTCAAAGCACAACTGTCGCATGCGGGTACAGTTGTTGCTGTGCTTATCAAAAGGCTGGCTGCTTCACTTCTTGGTTCTCAGTAAGAGGGATGCAAGATGCAAGTTGACACAAGTGGAAATCAATATGGCTCATCTCAAATCAAATAAAATTCACATGACTTTGCTGTCATGTTTTGCGCATAATTTTGAATATATGCGCATGCGCCAGAATGCATGAACACACATCAGTCATTATGACTGCCTCAGCCCCTCCATGGTGACCAACATGCATCATACAACTACATTTGCTATATTGCTCTCACCATATTGATGAGGTCCATGTAGGAGGGTAGCCAATCTTCAAGAGCTGGTGGTGGCAGGACGTGGAAGTCATTGGTCCCTCCTGCTAGCACCACAACCTGGAATGGCAATTGCAAATAAGGTCTTAACGTGTGTTGTGACAAGGAGCATGACCAGCTGGAAGAGCAGGATGGCATGCAACACCACACTTACTAATCAGATAGCATAGGTGCTTCCAGCAACAGGCGCTTTGTGCATGTTCATGGGTAGACTTGCAGGCAGTTCAATTTTGATGTAAATACTGCATTGCGCAGCAATGAGTCATGTCCAATATTGCATACACTCGAGCAAGAAAGGCTGTGTCTGCATGGGGAGGTTGCAAGGGGCTTGTTGCGATCATCTGCCGTGCATGTGTTGCAGCATCTGGTGCACACAATGCTTTGCCTTGTACATGCATGTTCATGCTGGTATGATTGCACTGCACCTGGGGAACCCAGCTGCTGAAGTTGGACACCATAGAAGTGTTGTCAGCTGCAACCTGTCTCACGAAAAGCTCTCCATCTGTGGGGTACTGGTTCTCTCCAACCCATGTCGGCAGGGTTGCATCAATCAGCTCACCGACAGAGAAGGTACCAACTCCAGCACCAGACCAGGCAATAACTTCATAGTCAGCCTGGAAGTTTGCTGCAGTTAGAGGGCCCCAGGAGATGGCGGCATTTTGGGAGTCTAGCTCCGGGACACAAGATCCGGTGGGGAAGCATACAGTCGTGTTGCAATTGGTGGTGCCACCAGTGTTGGCATAACCCACTGTGTAGCTGTCGCCTGCAGTCTCAACGCTACCGTGTGAATTCAATTACGTAGCATGCAGATCCGAAAGCAGCGCACCAGCCATCAAGCAAAGAGACCGCATGGAGCTACAAGACCATGCAGGGAAGCCATGCCTACCGATGAATTGGATACGGCGGCCCGTCTCAAAAGCCTCAGGCAGCACGGGAGTCAAGAACCTGGCCGCACAACGGACAGTCGGTCAACGACGGTCAGCATGCTACGTAATTGTGCGCACGTTTTCAGTTGGCAGTTTGGCGCCATGGCAAGCTTGCTTAAGCGTGCAAATTTGAAGCGAACGGAACACAGGACTGAAGGGATCAAGGTGCTTACGAGCCGTTCGACGAGAGCACAATGGACTGCAACGTTGCTTGTCCATAGCTGGCTTCATTGAGTTTGGTGACTGCGCGACAACCGCTCAAACCGATCATGCGTGGAAATCTCGTGAGATCAGGAGCACTGCAGATAGAGCATTAGGGCATTACTTGTCAGGTTGTGCGCTCCAGTGCCCAGACCAGACATCTCCCACTGAATGGTCGAATTGCTAGGAGTGCTCGACTCGATGGCAACTTGAGTCTGATCCACGAAGAAGGCGAAGCGATTGTAGCCTGCGGAGTCAGTAGTCGGAGCGGATCCGGCTATGGTGACGTTGACCGAAGTTCCGGTGAAAGTGGTGTAGACACTGCTGGAAGGCCATGAGAACAGTAATGGCAAAGATCCAAGGCCTGTCTGGGAGTTTATCGCGCCGCCAAAGCGACCTTGCAGCAGGAGCTCCGGAGAGGACTGAGCCGAGATCAGTCCTGCTGCGGACACTATATACCGCAAGGTCAAGCCGGCCAGAGACATGCATGATCGAGACATGTTTGCCACAAATAATTGCAGTCCAGCAGGCGAGTCTGTATGGCGCAAATCTTGTTGCGACGGCATAGGTCGCACAGCTCTTGCAGACTGCTGGATAAAATTAGTCAATGTACAGTGACTCAAGACCAAGTAAACAAGACCAATCAGTGACTCAAGACCAATCAGTGACTCAAGCTCGCACACGGAATCCAGCTGTGCAGTCACGGCCAAGTAGTCATGGCCAGGTAGTGTGTTCCAATAGCTGCAGCGGTTCCCAAGCACTGCATCGATAGAGCTCCCACGCAAATGTCTGCTCAAATCCGAGGCCGAAAGACAAATCCCAGCTTCCCCGGCCTTATCTTGCTTGAGAGCCTGTCAAAGCTGAGGTTCATCAGTTTCCAACGTATTCATCCGTATCTATGTGTATGCTACAAGTGTATGCATGTCAAGCAACTTCTGGCTGCCACACAGTAGCGATGCTGAAAGCACATAGAATCTCAGGCTATGTGAATGAGGAAGTCTGCAGATGCTGCCAACATTCTCCTCCAATGTCTACTCAACCTTGATCAAGTACTGCTGTCACATGCTCCAACGGCAAGCAGGACTGCATGTTAGCAAATGGACTCCTGCTGACTCATTGATACCTGAACACGTTGTGACCTTCCAGCAGTAAACAACTCTGGTGTCATAGCCACTTAGGCTGCAGCTCAAAATCATGCAAAAGCTGCACAGCAGCATTGTGCCCAGCACACCCCACAACAGAACCCCCTGGGTGGGTGCCAGCGGAGGCAGAATACAATCCTTCTACAGGCAAGGAGTATGGAAATCTCTGATCAAAGCCAAAAGCATTGTCTATGTGGTGAATATGTCCACGGCTGATACCAAAATGAGATTCTATCTTAGGCGGGGTAAGTGTGAATGTGTCTACCACCAGATCAGATGTGCCTGGGGCAAATCTATCACAAATGCTCAGCAGATGCTGCACATACTTAGACTCTTCTGCCTCCCAGGTTGTCCCTTTCAGCGTGTAGGGGACCCATTGCACAAACAAGGCAGAGTTGTGGTTGCCTGCTTTGTCTTGCAAGCTGGGGTCCACTGTTGTGTGGATGTACCATTCTATTGTGGGAAACTCAGGCAGCCTGCCGTGTTGCACATCAGCAAAACAGTCAGTGATCGCCTGCTCAATGTTGTCTTCATCTGGCAGCAAATGAATGGTGGTGCGGTGCTGTCCCTGCTGCTCAGGCAAGCAAGTAAACCGCGGCAGGTCCCTCAATGCCATGTTGACCTTCATGGTGGTCCCATCACGCTTCATGTTGTCCAGCCGGTCATTGAAGGCCTGTGGGAAAGCCTCAGCTCCAGTCAGGCTTCTCAACACAAATGGGTCAGCATTCACCATAACAGCCTTGGCCATGACCTCTTCTCCACTGGTTAGGCGGATTCCTCTGGCAGTGTTGTCTTGGATGAGGATCTGCTCAGCTTGGCTGTTGGTCTTGATGACTGCGCCTGCTTGACGTGCTGCATCTGCCAGGCGCTGTGTGACTATCCCCATGCCGCCTTCAACCACCATCCATGTTCCATCAGCTCCAGGCAGCCGGCACTGCGCATGCAAAATCTGCTGTAGAGCAACGGTGCTTTGGTGCTGACCTGGTGCTTTGTTGCTGGCAGTGTTGTGTCAGAAGGAAAAGCAAGAATTTGTTGATCATGATGCATGAAGTCAGGCTGGCATGCCTTTCATCTATCAGACATGAAGGCTCTTGCTCAATGTCTATCAAGCAGTGGTGTTGAGGTCTTGCATTGTGTCTTGCAAAGCAAAAAACTATGCTGACCACAAAAGCACATGGAATGACTAACTCATGAAACAGATTTTCAAGTACCTACTATGATAGGAATGACAATGTAACAGTTGTGTAAGCAGTCCAGAAAACTCCAACCGGCAAATGATTCTGGCTTGTGGCAGGCAGGCAACAAGCTTGTAGATGCATAAGACAGGCAGCTGACCATGTTGTGCATGAGGAAGTTCATGCCGGTGCCAGGCGTCTGCCAAGAGCCATTCAGGCCTGAAAAGCCGTCTGTCACTGCATACATGCTCTTAAGCAGGGGGCTCTTGAAATTGAAGCGGTCCAAGTATGCTGCCACCGGTTGCTCACACAGGTCAATGAAGGTCTGCATCACAATCAGTATGCCAGAGGTCAAACAAGCACATACATGAGTCAACCTTGTGTCACAGAAATAGTCAACCTTTCAGAGATTGTTCTGATTGGTGAGCTGATTTACGCGTTTGAAACATGTTTCTGCCAGCCATTTGAAGCGCAGCAACAGCGTTGACACAGCACAATTGCTTGTGTTCTGAGCCTCCACAGAGGCTGGTAGTGATGGCTGCTACAGGTCAGCGACAATAAGAGGTTTGTGGACAGCAAAATGTGGTGCCTTGGGACCAGCTGCTTGCTGACACCAGCGTACAGATCTGCTGGAGTCACAAGTGCTACATGCCTGCCAGAAGCTACCTTGGCAGGCATTGTCCAAGATTGTGACTTGTGCAATGTGATCATGCAGGGTGTAGCCCACAAACGCTGCGAAAGCAAGCGCATAAGTGGCCACATGCACACAGTCTGATGCTGGTTCACGTCACCTACTTGCTGCAAGCTTGGGCGTACAAACTTGTCAGCAGTCTGCTGCAGGGACAAGGGGGGTTGTAGCCAGGTGGGCGCAATGTCATCTCTGATTGCCTCAATCTCTGTCTGCAGCCACCACAAGACTTGCGCAGAGCAATCTCTGCACTGCATCTGCTGATGTGTGCTGCAATGTGCTGAAAATGCTCTCATTGTTCTTCATCAGAGCAAGACAGCAGCCTCCTCTGCCAGCTGTGAAATTCATGGGTTTTCACTCAAAATGTCAAAATTAATGGCATGTGACGTTTTTGTGCATTAGTGTTGCTTGTGAATTTGCATGAGTTATGAGTGTGCAGATCACTTGCAAACAGCTGTTTTATTTGTTATGACAACAAATTGCAGCCATCCTGACAATAGCGCTTGTGTTGCTTGTGAGTTTGCATGTGTCATGCCTGTGCAGATCATTTCCAAACAGCTGACTTGTTTGTAACGGCAAGTAAGTGCAGCCTGACAGTAGCAACAAAGATGAGGGAGGTGATGGGGCAAAAGCAGGCTTCAGTCAGGTTGGCAATCACTATACAAGCAGAGTGGCTGACAATGACTGACCTGAAGCTCTCTGCTTGCTTGCCAGTCCTGTTTTGAGAAGAACTTCAGGAACTGCGCCTTCATTGCCTCCAGATCAGAGCCGAATAGCAGGTATCGCTTGTCTGCATGGCACAGGAAGTGCCTTCTACCATGTGTGCTTCATGGTATGCATTCACCTTTGGTTTACTGCAAGACAGCTGGTGGGCCATGCAACAGCATCACTGTATGCTGAGAACCTTCACCTGTAGTGGGTAGAAAGTAATGGGGGTCTCTACGCTTCAGTGGAATGTCTACATTGAGTATCTGCGCAGCAACCACAAGCAGTGAAACAAGGAAAAGGACATATAAGCACACAGTGTTGGCCAAAGGGATGGGTTGCTTTCTTCGTCTATACCTGCTGTAAAGTAAGATTTGCTGATGGAAGTTTGTGTGCTGACAATGGAAGAAATGCAACATTGTCAACAAAAGCTCTGCAGCATTGCCTTGATCACAGCGTCCATGGTCTTGAGACAGTAAATGCAGGACACACACCCTTGCGATGCATGACTTGATTGCTAGATGTGTTAACCAACGCTGTCTGCGTCAGTGCAGTGAAATACGCAGAATGCTCAGCGAAACAACATGCTGCAACTCAGCTGCTGCAAGTCCATGAACAATACTGAAAGCAGCTGTGCTAGCACTCAGGTACCTTCAGCAGCTCAGGCGGCATAACTCCTAGTAGATAAGCTCCTGCAAAGTAGAGCAGCAAAGCATTTAAAGCAACTGACTGTTGGTTCAGGCCCACACATTTTCAGGTGTATGGTGCATTACCAGTTGATGTGCCAAGACCAGGTGCATTGCTGAAAGGGTACTCAGTCTTGCAAGCTCCACCAACAGTGTCTTTGGCTTCATGCACCTCAACCTGCAGTTCAGTTGGTTTCTGCCATGGATGATTGTGCTTAAAAGCGGCTTCAGCGCCAGCCTTGACACTCTAACCTTCAGGCCTTGCCGTGCTAGCAAAGCTGCAGCCACAAGGCCATTGTGGCCAGCGCCCAACACGATAACATCTGGCTTGCTGCTGGTTGAAAAGGCAGGCCGGCAAATAGGGAGCCCGCTATGTGTCAAGTGACGAATGTGCTTGAAGCAGTGCATCAGTGCATGAAGGATAATAACATCCAAGTGGATGAATAGAGCAAGCTCGCTGCAATCAAGGAGACCAAGATCAGTATGTGTGATCGACACACTCAGTAGGTGAGCTTTGAAGGGCTTGGCAGTGGTGTATAAAGGCTGTGAGGCATATTTTGCAGAGCGTCAGTGCCATAGACTTTCAGCTGCTGCAGCATCTACCGTGTGCGCGTAATCAAACGACATATAGCGATCGCTGAAGGGGGTGACTAATACAAGCAAGTCTCGATCAAGTGTTTCCACATTTTGTTGTCCCTGCTGACCTGAGGGCTGAACACAAAACGCCAGAGTTGCCAGGCACTTGTAGAGTCGTGAAACACCAAATTTGGGTGGAGAGTATTTGTCTGTCTGCAATGTACACTCATGAACATAAACATATTATACAATCTGTGCATTGTCAGTAGTCAAACTGAACAGAAACGACAAGCTCAAGACGACAAGCCTTGAGGCAGATGTCAGCTGTGCCTGGACTCATCACGGTGTGGTATTGGCCGGGGTCTTGAGGACGATGTTGCAAAATGTTGCCCCGATATGCGGTGGTGATGCTCAGGTTCTTGCTGAGGTAGATGGTCCAGCTGGCGCAAACCAAGATCAACAGCTGTCTGATACCGCCGTTTTGGCTTGTACATCACTGTGGTCACATATTTGGACCTATACCGATGTGTGGTGCCCACAATCAAGCCATTGCCTTGGGATGTGCGCTGGCAGTACAAGTGATTGAGCACCACATGCTGGGGGCGGGGGAGGGAGGCTGCAGCATCCGTTGTTGGGGGCACATTCAGCAAGGTAAGTTGCAGGTGCGGAGGCATTACTGGGGGCTCTTTCGCGTAATCATCCGGCGTTGGCATGGGATTGCTGTAGCTGCAGCAAGACAAACAATCACATTGTAAGGAATGCTCAGAAGACTACAACTCTGCTTGATGCAGCACTGCTGGATGGAAGAAAGCCAGCCTCAAGAATGGCAGACATGGTTCACATGTGAAGGCATGACCACTTTATCAGGAACAGGCACATCTGTGCTGGGGCTAGATAGCCTGGTACAGTATGATTTGACGGAGTATGCTTTGCTGATGTGCCCACCATGACGGCGTATGGACAGCTGATCAATGAAATGCACAGAACAGGTAGGGCATGTTGCCACACAACAAGCAATGCAGTCTTCATGCATGCATGTGGCTTACACACCTGGATGGCGGAGAGGCTGGAGGCTCAAACCCAGACAGACTCTCCAGGTTCTCAGGTACATACTCATGAACCTCCATGACATTGATGTAATTGCCCTCATCATCTCGCACAGCAGGCTCATCTTCAGCCCACTTCCATACACCATCCACAATGAATCTGAACTGCAGGTGCCATGCACACATGCTATCCTGATTGCAAGCGGGGTGTGTATCTGCTTGTGCAATGCTTTGTAGTAGTGATGAGTAGCTGGGCACCATATGCTTGAAACTGGTCAAAAGAAGCAGCTTCATTCACTGTGTTTGTGATGTGGCATGACAACAGTTACACCGCTGCTGTGTGGTGATGCCAGGCTACAGCATATGTGCTGTGCTGTACAAACATATGCTGTAGTTGTGCATCACCACACATCAGCACACAGCAGAGGTGTAACTGTTGTCATGCCACACCACAAAGTCTCTTTGCACAACAGCCGCAGACAAAGGTTGTTCAGATCTATGGAGAAGCTGCATGCAGAAAAGTGCTGCTAAGGCTGACAGCTTACCTGATAGACCCCAGGGGCCAGCAGTTTCACCAAGGTGAAGTCCTTGCCAGAGCGTTGGAGTGAATGCCTTGTTGTCCAGTTGTCAAAGGACCCCTCTACTTCGACTGAATTACCTCCATTGGTCCCTGAATTGTGCAAATCATGCTGGTGCCAGCTGTTTGCAGGCACTATACAGCTGCGCGATGCACAGATCATGTTTGCTATGGTTGAGCTTCCTTGGCTGCCATGCTGTTACATCTCAAAGAGCAATGTCCAACAATGTTGTCTTGCATGCTGGGGGGAACATGCAAGCCACTCACATAGAATTTTGGTTGGCACCAATCTTGGTTGACTAGGCCAACCAGCTACGTCAGAGTGAAACTCTGCATGTGTGCCTCTGTGCCCCGAAACCTCTTCAGGACGTGACAGTGCTGGTTCCATGGGCATTTGAGGGACATATGTAAGAGGAGATCCTGGGCTGAAAGGTGGGGATGCAGCAGCATAGCTGCTGTTGCTAGGGTCTTCTGCTGGTTGCGCTCTTTTGGTTTGAGAGTTGCCCTAGAACAGGCAGTGGGATTTGTTTACTTAAAGGCCTGCAACAGGGCTTGAGCAAATGACAGATCAGCTGATAAATCGTGCCATACCATGCAATTTGGCTATCAACAGGATAATTTGATCACAATGTGCAGGCTCACGCTCGTAAAAACATGTCACAAGCCCCTTCTTGTAAGTTGTTCACTGCAGTCTGGGGGCCTGGTCGCAGCAATTGCGCAATCTACAAGTAGCAGCAGAGCAAGACTGCAAGAAGCAGTTGTCGACAGGAGATAACTCGGTCAGCACTATCGGTAAACCGCATAGAACTTTGCAATCCTGCAGATCACCGAGTCAAACTCAATGAAGAAGAGGGCTTCGTCAATGACCTCTTGATTGATTGATTGATTGATTGATTGGAGACCCTACAGGTCAGCTAGCTCCTTCCGCGACGTCATAACCGTACAGCGAAGCGTCGTGTGGAGCAGGAGCTGATCTTTCCGGTATACACAGCCAGTGGGAATGTCACAGCCTGCAGCAAATCAAGTTGCCAACCTGCTGAGCAAAGTCGCACGATACTCCGTGTTCTTGGGTATCGGTGGCAGCGCTTTGCAGGCTTCCTTGTATACAGGCGAGTTGACTTTGATCACTATGACATCATTGCTTGCTCCGCCTCCCTCGTGAGCTGCGCCAGACAACCTCTGAACTCTGCCTTGCAGTCGATGGAGGTGAACGAGCAGTCATGTATGACAGAATTCAGGGAGTACTTCCTGTAGCTGTGACCGAAGGTACACACTTCCGGGTTCCATGGTTGCAAAGTCCTGCAGTGATGGACATCAGGACCAGGCCCCGGTCCATCAGCTCTGTGACTGGAACAAAAGGTAGGCTTGCAGATCAACCCGTGAGGGTCCAGTCCAAAGAGGGTCAACATACTGAAGAAGTGCCTCATTGGATTGTGCAGATTTGCAAATGGTCAACATCACTCTCAGAGTACTGTCCAAGCCAGACGTGGACAGCTTGTCAACAATCTATAAGGTGTGCACAACTGCTGAGCGCTATGCCTCCTGGCAGCTGCATGACAGGTAACATGTTGAACGCGTTGTTGACTGTTAAGAACTGTTGCAGAACCTTGGACTTGACTGGGATGAGCGAGTGCTGCCATCAATTGGCAATGAAATTGTGAAGGCAGCTGTGGCACAATATAATGCAGAGCAGCTGTTGACACAGCGTGATAGAGTGTCCAGGGCGGTGAGTTGCGAGTGGTCATCTTTTGCCTTGTGGTCTGAGTAGCCTGCGTGGATTGCAAGACTGTTACACTGGTTTATGGGCTGCACAGTCTGCAATGCACAATCACTAACAATCAAATGATAGTATTGTCACAATCGCAGATACGGGACAGCTTGACAAAAAGAGCTAGAGAGTTCAACATCCTGGTGGATGATGTCGCCATCACGCACCTGTCCTTTGGAACTGAGGTGCGCACTCTGTGTACATCTATCACGTGAGGCAAGCAATGCTGTTGTTCAGCATGAGCGCATCTTGTCTAATATTAATAACAATAATTTACAGGCGTTCCAGCTAATCGTTTTTGCCAGGTACTGCCTAAACCCTAGTCCTGTGAGCCAACATGCACTAACATGCGACAGTAAATTGCATCCAAGGGGTGTGCGCTGACAGAGCGAGTGCCATAGACGCATCTGATCTGCTGCTTGCAAACACAAGTCTCAGCAGCAAACCGCAGGCATGCATGCAAATGCAGGCTTTGCTGCCATTTGCATCTGAGAGAGTGGCATGCAATGTCATTTGTAAACATGACTGTCTCACACAGATGGGACAGGCCTAGCGCTGACACAGTGATTCTCTGCAACAAGAAATTCATACATGCCTACCTGTTTACCTGCAGTTTACCAAGGCTGTGGAAGCCAAGCAAGTCGCCCAGCAAGATGCTGAGCGAGCAAGATTTGTTGTCATGAAGGCTGATCAGGTATGCTACTTGCAGCATGTCAGCCGCTGCCCGAGCTTGACCTTGGGTCCATTGCATGCAAGGCACACACCTTATGACTGCAGTTCCTGTGCAATGTGATCAATGCATTAGCAGTATGTTGAGTTGCCATGCATTTGCATGTTTTGCAAGCTGAGAGATCTCCTGTTCAAATGTGGCAGGAAAGGAAAGCAGCTGTCATCAGAGCTGAGGGTGAGAGTGAGTCTGCCAGACTTATCTCAGATGCCACACGCATAGCAGGACCTGGCTTGATTGAGCTACGACGGATTGAAGCAGCGAAGGATGTTGCAAGCACTCTGGCGCGCAGTGGCAATGTGGTATACTTGCCACATGGAAACAACATGCTGCTGGGCCTGAACCCTAGCATGGGTGGCCGGTGAGGTTAAATCAGTTCTGGTGCAGCTCTTGCACCACCCGCGTTTTCATAACTTTTGGCAAGGCAGGATCCTTGCCTGCCAGCAGCAACCGCCTGTTATCAAAATGTATCTGTGCTCGCTCCCAAACATCTTGCTGCTCAGCTTGCCCAGTCTGCTCGCAATGGAGTTAATGTGTTTATCAAGCCCAAGATCAGTCATGCTGGGATTTCTCTACCACTACATCTCTATGTAGGGTCCTGCAGCTGTGGTTACTGCGTCTCATTGATAGCGGCACAGGGTCTCTTGCTGCTATGTTTTCTGGCAGTATCCTTTGCCTTGTGTAACTAGGTGTGATGAATACAGCTGGTGTGTTCGCTGCACGTGTGTCACGTATGACATGTGGAGTGCACTGTCTTTGCATATCACTTTCGAATCAAGCCAACACCAGCTGCTTAAAGGCTTTGACCATTCTGCAGTATTACTGCAATCATATAACCATCCTGACGATTCTGATCCAGCCATGTCATATTGCGAGGTTAAGGTCTTGTAGAAGCAACTGTACATTCAACGCTGCATGCTATGGACCACTGATGTGCACTGAGAGACTGGCTGGACAATTGCGACGGTGTATACATGACCTGCGAAGTATGAGGGCGGTTGCTATGCCGCCACAGTGAAACTTCTAGTCAGATCTGTGAAACATAAACAGATAGGTCAAAAGCGTAACCAAACCCTGTTGGTTAGCTAATGGCATTGTCAAATTATGTGACGAAATATATGCCTTGATTCCCCATCCGATTCATACATTGGTGCTCAACAAGAACTTTTGTCACTGCCTTAACTTCTTGGTGCTGTGCCAACATGGCTGCATCCTAGCCCATACTGCTTCAGCAGGAATTTTCAAATTAGACTGAACAAGGGACAGGTAGCCATAATCAGCATCAAAAGTGTCCTGGCAAGGCTCCCACATGTCATACTGTTCTTGTGTCCATACAGCACTTTGCTGGAGCACAACTGAGGTGGCATGATATTGCTCAAACATCTGAGCATGCTGTGCAAACACATAATAGATTGAGTATTCTGTCCAAGCTGGATCGTGCTGTAGCTCATGATTGGCATCCCAGTTGCGCTGATTTCTGTCAGCAAAAACCTCCAACAGATAAGCTACCCAACTGTCTACCTGGAACCTGTTCTGAATGTACTGCCCTAATTGCAATGAAATGTCTGTGGCCAAGATCTGTGGTGTGACACCAATGGCATACTCCCAATCGAAAGGGACGTCTAATTGCAGTGTTTCAGCGCTGTTGCGCCACCACCGCATGTGCCAATCTTCTTCTCCTCCTGCCATGGGGTAGCAATCGTTCTTGCATCTGTATGATATGCTTTGCTGTGTGTCACAGATATGATGTGCTTGCTGATCACAAGAGTCTGTAACAAACAGGTCCAGAGCATGTGCACGCCTTGCTGCAAATACATCAGCGTCTAGCACCAGATAGAAAGGTGTTTTCATGAGATGTGCACAGGCTAGCTTCACTACTTGCTGCCTAGTCCATCCTGGCCATAGTGTGAGATCTTTGTACATACTGTCAGGCAGCAGCTCCGATGCACACTGGCCGTCCTCCACAACTTGGAACAAGTCTGCTCTGTTGCCCGGCAGATCCTTGTGGAGTTCATAGCTGAAGAAGCGCTGCATACTTTGCAAATGCTCATGAGGTGTCACAATGAGCCAGGCAGCAATACTCTCCAGGTCAAAGAGGCTGTGAAAAGTGCGAAGCTGATTTCGCACATAGCCAAACTCCAAGTGGTTTGGTACCACAGGCAGTAATATGCTGAGCAGTTCGCGGCCGGAGTTTATATCCCAGTGGCCGGGCTGGAACTGTGCAGCATCCGCAGTGGGCCGAAATCCCTCCTTCCAGTTTGCGTCCGGGTACCGCCAAGGTGACGACGCTTGAATCCTAGCAAAGCCCCAAACAAGACACCACAAGACTCCCCCGACCCATCTCATTGACTGTACTAGCGCCTCGATAGCCTGTTCATGCAGCACTGTTGAGTCTACACCAGTGCTGCCCAGCTAGCCCCGACAGTTGCGGCCTTCGCCGCACGCAACAGTCTGAAGGCTCCTAGAACACGGCATCGCACGCAGGTGACTATTGGGCAATGCCTGCGCAGGGCGCTGCAGCATCTGGTCGCGCCTGTTATGGCGACAGTTACGGTTCGTAACACACTGCATGACTCATGAGCTGAGCTTGATGGGTTGTACAGTGCATCTTGCCTTTGGGCTTGCAGAGGGCGACAGGCTGGAATCAGCGATGGTGAAGCTGTATCGAAAGCCTGGCCTCCAATGCCTGTTGTCAGTAGTGATCGCAGCGCTGGTTGGGAAAGCGCTTGGGTTGGGGATGTACGACCCCTGCACGACGCCAGGCCTGGCCACAAAGGTTCGCCGTGCCTCATGTTAACGCATAGAGAACCCGATGGAAGATTAGTTCCACAGCATGCGCTTGACACAGGGCAAGGGCATCTACATGGGTATGGCTTTCTGGCCTGGAGGCACAATTGCAGACTGGGGTATTATCAGCGAGACTGTAGCCAACGCGACAGCCCCCTTGTACCCCTGTACTACAAGCAACAACTGGAACACAACTGGTCTAAGTGATCAAGCCTATCTCGTAGGTGTTGCTGCTTTTCAACCTGTGTCAGGTGTCTTTTACTGACTTTGCTGCCGCTTGTGATGACCGTCAGTGGGGTTGTGCAGACGAGTCAGGGTGTTGTTTTTGCTACATTTGAGTTGGAAGTCGACTCTTTGATGGCGCTCAGAATCAACTACACTGACACTTTGCCATTGTACACCAAGGCCTACAACAAAGCTTCAGCTTCCATAGTGAGCGCAGTTATGTTCAGGTCGGCTCCTGAGCTCCTGTTTAAGTCATGTCGCTGACAATCCAGCAGCATGCTGTTCACAAACCCTGCAATGACACTCATATGTAATTCTGATGATACTGCACAACGTGCACCTTACTGTGACTAATACAGCACTCATCATGAACAAGCTCATCTGGAACAAAGGTTGGGACCTGCTCGGCAGCAAAAGTGCCACTGACGCTCTCCAAAGGATGCAGCTGGCACCAGCTGGAGGCAAAAGCTGGTGTCTGCACTGCAGGGGAGGCTTCAGGTCTGAGGCAAGATACATTGTGAGCGAAGACACTGCCTACAGTAAAGGAGTAGGCTGGGTGACTTCCCTGGCAGGGATCATGAAGTTTAGTAAGCTCACAATTGCGCCCACTTGCTCAGCGTAACATCACAGAACCGTGTGTTTGTGCCAGAGTCATTTGCAAGCACAGCTGTCGGTATCCCCGCTAATGTGGTATAAATCTAGTCTATGTTTGTGCATAGGTCACATGTTGGGCATGTATTCCTCTTGGAGTGTGTTTGTCATCCAGCAGGGCATGCGCCACATGCACATCACAGTGGCAGCAAGCAATCCTAGCAGCACTGTTTGTTTTGCTTCCTGCAGGCAAGGGGGCGCTAACATACCTGCAGTGGAATGACATGACATGCAACAAGTGTGGAGGCAAGGCCAATGCCCGATGTATACAGGTCACAACAGGCACTGACGCTCAGCATAGTTGTGGAAGTAAGTACTGGCAACCAGGCTCACAGCGTGAATGGCTGCCTTGCTGATATAGACATATTCAGGCTGCCACTGGATGTGCTGGTATTGCAGCTGCGAGGTGTCACTTGCTTTTGCACTCACAATGTCACTGTACTTGGTTGCCGCAATGCATACAGTTTTGTATCTATTCATTCGAGTGTGTGTGGTCCACAGCGGTGGCCAGCACATGTGGCGTCAATGGCACAGATTGCTCCTTGCAAACATATGTGGGGGCCTCTGGGGATGACAGAAATGGAATTGCATTCAATTCTGGCTGGATGATCCAGGAGATTAACCGCTTCTCTGTTCTGTCGTTATACGACAACTCTAAGGAGGATGTAAGCTGTCAATCTTTTGCACTGATGGTGTGCAAAGCCTGTGAGATTGCATTGAGACAACTACTGAACCACAACGCAGCACTGAAAGACTCAAGTATGCCTGAGCACCTGACAGAACACAGAAGCAATGGTCTTGTCTACATCACATTCACTGATGGTACTTTTCTGCTTGTGCAGTTGACGGCGGCAGCAAGCAGTAATTCAGACGCAGTAATTGGGGAGACACCAACAACGTCTTCTTCTAGTACAGCCTTGGTTGCATGAGCCCTCTTCAGCTTCATAATATGCATTGACACAGCGTTCATGTTGCTCCTACGCTCCCTGTAAGCTGTTATGCGCCATTTCTGTTCCAGAGTTCACGCACAGTCAACCTGTATAACCACAAAGTCGTGCATAGTCACTGCCAGTTTGTGAATTTTAGCACGGCATTGAGGAACAGCAGCAAATGAAATAAATATGGCTAGCATGACCAGCAGTGTACTATCATGTCTACTATTCTGCCTGGTGGCTAGTCCCGTGCAGTGACAAAGCAGCATACATCAGCAAGCTCAGCAGCAAAGCAAACATAGCGCTTTGACAGAAAAGATGTAACTACCTGCCTGAAATTGCATCTGATTGTGACTGCTCAGCTGCTTATTCCATCCCCTCAGCTAGCATCCAGGCTATCTGCTGGAGTGATTCTGACAAACTCATCAGACAAAGATTGCTGTCAAAAGGATGCTGACCAATGTCATCTCCTGCTGAGATGGCTTTACCACCAGATTTCCATTGGCTGCTGCACATGCTCTGGGGTACAATAAACTCTACAAATGCGCACAATTGATGCAAAACCCCAACCATAACATGGGGTATTGCACATGATGGGCTGCAGCCCAGGTCAGAGGGCTTGGTAAGAGGCGTAGGTGTCCTCTATGCGGGCAAAGCAGCTGTCAAAGTCCTGCTTGTCTATGCCAAACTGTTTGTACTGGTGCAGGTAAGCCCCAGCGTTGTACATCTTGTAAGCTTTGTCTTGCATCGGCCTGATTAGCCCCATGCAAGTCTGCAACACAAGAACCGCAATGAAGTTGTGTGTAATGTTACCAAATTCAAGATTTATGAAAACTTTTGAATCCATGATGAAATGTACATCTGGGCCATGTGTGCCTGCTTTGTGGTGTCCTTTGGCATGACCATTCAGTACCACTGATACAGGTCAGGTGAAGTGCTTGATGATAGCCAGAGTTGATGAAACATAAAATGGAATGCTGCTTGTGACTTGCAACATGTGTGCCATGAAATGCTATCAAGGGAAGATTGTGATAGGCACTGTGGTACATGTATGGTATCCAACCATGCATGCCAGGCTTTCACTGTCAGTGGAGGGCTGTCGCACACTGGCTAAGCAATATCTGTTGTCAGCTCTCGGGATGTCAGAATGAGCAATGGCTTGCAATTTGCATAGAACTGCTTCAGCTTATATTCAGGTTGATGCTTGCCTGGTCATTTGAGAGAAGGCTGGCTGACATTTCACACTTGGCAAAGCGATCAACAGCAGAAGCCACAGTCAGAGGTTGCACAGCCCAAGGGGTGTACAGGCCCGGGTGGCTGAACATTGATACATCTGCTTGCCTTGCTCCTTGACCCCTGCATGCATCCATCAGCTTTTTTGCTCATAGGGCCCTGGTAATAGTTGCTGGACGAGTCAAGGTCCCATGTCATACATGATGCTTGTGTATTTACATTCAAGCCGATGCATGACAAAAAAACATTTTATGCTGAAATGCTGATCCTCACACAAATTGTCAGCTGTGTTGACAATGAGGGATGAGCAAGGCTTGAGCAGCAAGTCGTTGCCTGTCTTCCTGACGAGCATGCAGATCACAGCTGCTACAGACACACAATAAGCACCGAGAGGCCTCCATACACAAACTGGGACATGCTCATGATGCTTGTTTTACTGCTGTAGTGAGTCGAGACAATTGTCCGGTGATGTCAGCTGATGTTGCTGCATTTTGAAGTGAGGTTGCCACAGTTTGCAGTGGCAAGACACAAAAACTAGGTCTGACCTGAGAGTGAGCATTGCTGCCAGTGACTTGTTGATGCGCTGGGATCTGATGTCATCTGAACTGTTCACCTTCACATTCCATTGCAACCCTTCTTCCACTACACTGCCTGCACCGTAACTCACAGCACAAGCTAGTCAAACTATAGCTCAGGCTAGTCAGCCTTGCGTATTGTTTCTGATAAGTGATGAACGACAGCAACATGGTGACTCATCCTTAGGGTCAACAGACCTGTGACTGCAGCAAGTCAGTCCAAAAGCATCATAAACATAGCTATCGCGACCACGTGTACATTTCAAACTCCGCAATAAGCACTCACTCAATGTGCTTCACATGGCAAGAAGAGCCCAGCAGATTTGTATTAATGGGAGGAAGATGAGTACCTGTGATTTGCATCTGGCGCAAGCGGCGCAAGATGGCGGGCCAAGTAAAGGTAGTGAAGTCCAGTGAGGCGGGGGGCATCTGTGGCAGAGCTCTCAGGCTTAGCAGGCGGTAAGCTGGATGACAGCACACCTTCTCCACAATGTCCCCAAAGAGCGTGACTTGCTTGCCTTGCTGACTGGTTCCTCCTGAATGCAGTGCATTGCTAAAGCAGCCTGTCTGCACGAGATTGGGGATGCTGTGCAGCCAATCAAGAGCAAGAGTCTTGGGAGAAATGGGCCAAAGCTGCAGATTCCTGGACAGGCAAAGGTTGCTTGAAGGCAAAGGGTTGCTTGCTACATGGACTGGCTTCTGTCCAGAGCTATATGCTTGTTTACTATCCTGACCAAAAGCAGCTCATTGAGTCTCAGCTTGGCAAGGTGTAAGCTTCCCTTTTGAGATGATTACCCTACCTGCAGCTGGTCTGTAACATGCCGGCAAAAGACTGGAGGCTATGGACCGTGCTGCCACGCCATTCAAGTCCTGCACAAGAGCACAGGTGCAATTGGATGGGCATTCAAGTAGATAACTGCTGAGGTCAGCATCAGCATACATGCCATTGAACCATGTCCCTCAACAGTACTCATCTTGAGCTTTCATATATCCAGTCCTATTTGGCAGCAGATCTGGCAAAATTGCAGGCACGGAGAATCAAGGCAGGCTCAGCCAAAGAATCGACAACGACACTGACATTGGTGCCATAGCAATGTTACTGGCATGACTTGTAGCGCACCAGAGAAACCTCAACAAATGTGCTTACTGATTACACTTGTTCTCACATTGAAAGAGGGCCGTTGAATGTTGAGGAGACGCTGGCAGGCTGTGTGCAAAGCGCTGTTCTCCATCAGAATGATGCCATCTGAAATTTCTGCCAAGTGGGCCAAAGTCAGTAAGCTGTTGTAGTTCTGCACTATGACTTCTCCGCTTTGGTATGGCCTGTAGTGCAGCAGGCACTCACTAAAAAGCAATGCATCTGGGCCAATGTGATGCACACGTCACCTGCTGGAATGCCTGGTTGTCATGTGCATCTGTTACACCAAGAACTCCCTATTCAAGATACCAGTCTGTGTATTGCATACTTGTAAAGTGATGTAGACATGGCTACGACTAGACCAAAGTGTGTGTGTACCCACAATGCTGCCGTATGTCAGACAGCACAGGCAAGAAGTACACAAGCTTTGGCATTTTGTGTCATGCAAGGTGGCACAGAAGGACAGACACTGAAGCACGCCCAGCATGAAGCTTAACATTGTGTCTGCAGACTTCAAGAATGTGGCAACAGAGTTTTGCTGAAGGTCTGACCATATGCAGTGGTTCATCAGGAAAGCTGATGGGAATGTGTCCCTGATAGCTTCTGCCACGTATGTCCCCAGACCTGCTCCTGTGCCACCTGCCATGCTCTGAAGCAAGAGGAAACCTCCAAGGTAATCAGCTTGCTCAGCCTGCAGATATGGGCAGCTTGATGACAGCAGAGGACTTGGGCATCATGCATTGCAGCTGTTCCTGCTTCAGCACCGCTAAGAGCCAACTTCACCTCTCGACGAACCAGCTCACAGACAGTGCTTGCAAACTTTGGACCATAGCTGTTGTAGCCACGAGCCCAGTTGTTCCCAGAGCCACTTTGCTGCGAAAAGCTGCTATTTGGTGGGTAGCACCAATCTGAGGCACTGTGAGCTGCTGACACAATTGCCCTGTTGACGACCTTGGGTTCCATGTCAACCAGCACTGCCCTGGCATGCCGCCTACAGTAGTGTTTGAGAGGCGATTAATGTTGCAGAATTCCGGCATAACTATAAAACCATAATCCCTAATTTCCTGTTTCTTTTAATCCGGGAAGACCGCTCATCGACAGGTCTGAAGAAAACATCCAAGGGCGATCTGGCGGGTCCTTGATCAGACTCTGTTTCGGCAGCTAAGCAATCGAACAACGCTTGTCCAATCTGTACGCAGGCATGGATCAGTCTAGGAGGAGAAGGTGCGTTCTCGTGCCAAGCGTCTTACAGCAATACCTGCGTTCCGCACTGACCAAGCTGAAGAGTGACGACGGACATTTGCACGCTCACTGGCGCGCTTGTACAGATGGTAGCAGTTGATGGAACTAGGAAGTGTGTGCGTAGAGCGCAGTGTGGTGTCGGTCAGCGCTTCACAGCTAACGACGTGTGGATGATGCAAGCAGCAAGAGAGAGAGAGAGAGGATTTTACAGCAAGCTAGCAATGTGCGAAGCACGCATGACGTGTCGTGCTGGCTGAACGGCGTGCGCAAAGGTGTATGTAATCTAAATTCGTCTAATTCCGACATGCAACTTTCGCACTAGGCCGCCGCAGGGTCTTTTGGAACCTTGCACTCGCTAGGGAGTAGCGATCCGCAGCAGCAATGCCTTTCCAACGCTACGTCGAGGTTGGCCGGGTTGTGATCATCAACTACGGGAAGGAGTATGGCAAGCTGTACGTTATCACCGACGTTGTAGACCAGAACAGGGTAAGTAACTATACGAGCGCCCATAACACGCGATATTTCGCAATCCACACTATCAGTCAGCCTACACGAGTCAGCGTGCTTGATGTCCACATGTACAGCCCAAACTTGGGCTCGCTAGCTCGCAACATCCTGGTGAACGACCCTGATTTCTGCTGCTGTAGGCATTGATCGACAGGCCTGACGAGGTCAGGCGGGTAGAAAACTTCAAGAGGCTGCAGTTGACAGACTTCAAAATCGACATTCCTAAGCTAGCCAAGAAGAAGGCTCTCAAGGAGGCTCTTGAGTCAAATGGTGAGACTAGCGCATATACATAGTACAGCAACTAGCCACAGATGCAAATACTGTGGAGTCAGTATGCACATAGCTGTGATGAAAGCAGACAGTCGCTTCAGGATGTTGCTAGGAGCGCACATCATTGTCAGACCAGTCAGCTCAGCCAGACACGCAGCAATCTGCTCTGCTGTCGCAGCTGCGTTTCCATAGCATTCATTCAGCGCAGTCCAGAGCAGCCCAGCAAGCTTGTGTGTAGTGCAATGCTGCGACAGTGTCATCAACCAAAGCGTGTCCAGCAGCAATAGTTGAGTATCTCCTGTGTTTTTGCAGACGTCTTCAGCAAGTTCGAGAAGAGTGCATGGGGGCAGAAGCTGTCAGCGCGTGTCAGCAAAGCAACAACCACAGACTTCCAGCGGTATCAATGGTCTATTGCCAAGACCAAGAAGTCTCAGGCAGTCAAGAAGGAGCTTAAGAAACTCCAGAAAACAGAATCATGATGACCATGCCCAGGCTGTTGCTCTGTAACTCAATGGTGCTTTCTGCTTGTATTGCATGCTGCATCCATGTGTCTCACAGGACTGCGCAGATTACACTTCCCAACTTGCTGCCAATGCATTGGGCGGGCTGGAAGTTGCTCTGTCAGACAGGTCAGCGGACGATGGTGTCAGCTTGGAATGCTGTCAGCTTGAATACAGTCTTCTGATGTTGGGGTGTTACGTGCTTCTTTGCATGTTATTTTGCAAACTGGGCGTGCTGCACTTCCCTCCCTGTCAGAGTGGACACTTGTTTGCGCTGTGCCCATTGCTTGCAATGTTCAACACTTGACGGAGACAGCCAGTGAGAAAAGTCAGGGAGCAGCTAGTGGTATTGACCTGTTAATAAAATCGTCTCACCAGTCTTACAAGTCACTATATTTTTGGGAACATGCTGCAACAACATAGGAAATTCGCTGCTGCCAGGTTGACTGGCGTCTCAGTACACGATATGGATTCCTGGTCTTTGATGATTTGTCACACACTTGATATGCCAGGGGTTTGAGAAGAGCCAATAAAATGTTGCAATAGAGTACAAGTGGCAGAAATATGATTGCAGCACATCATCTGGATTAGTTGCAAACAACTGAACGCCAACATCATCTGTAGATATAACAAATCGATTGAAAAGCTGATGTTCTTAGTATACAGACTTAGGAGGGGGAGGCAGAGCTGCCTGCTGCGTTGTGCCTGTTTCAATCCAACCAATGATCTCTGAGACTAACAGCTCTGTAT
>JAABUK010003162.1_pt1 | contig 28207 bp, 27 predicted proteins | sample 5559141 | NCBI WGS metagenome assembly JAABUK01 (sample SAMN10711869, study PRJNA513367) | rock metagenome | isolation source: Antarctica rocks | place: Antarctica: Victoria Land, Pudding Butte nord | collected 2016-01-03
TGTTCCGAGAAAGGTGAAGTGGGAGGATGAGGTCGTTGTGATCACTGGTGGTGTTGGTGGCTTGGGGGGGTGTTTGGCGGAGATCTTTGCGCTGAGGGGGGTGGGCGTGGGCGTGTTGGATGTTGCTGTTGGTGTCAGTGGGGAGAAAGGGGTTGTGAGAGATGGAGAGGAGAGGGAAGGGGTGAGGTATTATTATTGTGATGTTGGTGATGGTATGCAAGTGGAGGAAGTGTGGAAGAGGGTGGTGGATGAGCTGGGCACACCTACGATTCTGATCAATAATGCTGCTGTGGTCAATGCTCGCCCTTTCCTGCAGCAGACGAGAGAAAATGTGGAATCTACCTTCAAGATTAATACGCTGAGTCACTACCATCTCAGCCGCCTTTTTATCCAAGGCCTCCTCCCTCGCCGCGCAGGAGGCACGATTGTGACTGTCTCCTCCGTTCTCGCCCACCTTGGTGCTGCACAGCTGTCCGCATACTCAGCATCCAAAGCTGCTTTGCTCGCCTACCATGCTTCTCTCACTGCGGAGCTTGCAGTTATAGCGCCGCAGATTAAGACGGTGCTTGTTGCGACGGGGCAATTGGATACGCAGCTGTTCAGCGATATCAAGTTGAGGGGATGGTGGAGAAGGTTCTTTGGGTCGGTTGTTGGGGCTGGGGAGGTGGCGGTTAAGATTGTGGCTTTGTTGGATGCAGGTTTGGGAGGAGAGGTGAGGGTGCCGACCTATGCGGCGTGGGTTGCTTGGATGGGCGTGCTGCCGGTGGGGGCGAGCAGACTGCTGAAGGGATGGAGTGGAGTTGATGAGCAATTTGGGGGCTTGATACAGCCGGAAGCATTCGTGGAGAAGGAGCAGGATGCTAGTAGTGATGAAAGCTCAACAGACGAGGGCTGATATCGTGATATCTGCTGCTTTGGAGTCCATATTAGCCGTGGAGCCCGTTTCGTCGAAGGCTCATTTAGTCGTGATTTGTATGGAGCCCGGAGATGTACAAGGGAGCCAACGCTTCCTCCCATCTACCTTCCTTAAACCTGCTGCTTAGCCATCCACTCCTCAGCATCCTCCTTATACCCATCCCTCCACCTACTCAACGGCGGCCGTTCATTCACAATATCCCCCACAGTCCAAAGCATCCTCTTCCGATCCTTCTCCTGGCTAACATCATTATCCGGACAGATCACATAAAACACCCCCGCTCCCATCTTCTCTTCCAAGAACCCAGCAACCTGCTCTGGCGTCCATGCTCCCTCAGGCTTCTCCTTCGTCCCCCCACCGCCTGTAAGGCCCGTGAACGTCCATCCTGGAACGAGCAGGTGGACGGATGTGGGTGTTGCGCGCAGGTCGTACGAGAGATGCTCGGCGAGTGCTTTGATAGCGGCTTTCGAGGCGTTGTAGGCGGGATTACCGGGGGGGTTGGTGATGCCTTGTTTACTCCCAGTGATTACTATAGAGGTAGGATGCTTCTGGCTGCGTAGACTGGGGAGGAAGGTTGATATGCCGTTTATGACGCCAAACAGATTGGTGTCCATGATCTAGCGTTGGTCAGAGGGCTGGCTGAATAGACACTACGGTTGCTTTACTTTGTGAAAGTACGCAACATCCTCCCATCCACTCTTGAGCCCAATGCCTGCATTTAGCATCAAGAAATTCATCTGGCCGAAATCCATCTCCACTTTCGCTCGTAGGTCGCTCCATTCGTCAATTCTGCTGACGTCCATAGCGTACGTCTTGACGTTGGCGGCATCTTTGAAGAATGCGCTGGCATGTGAGAGAGCCTCTATATCTCTGTCGACAAGAGCGAGTCTCATGCCATGTTTGTGACAGAGCTTGGCAACGGCTAGCCCAATACCGCTTGCGGCGCCGGTGATTAGTGCAGTGTTGCCAGCTTTGAAGACGGGATGCAGGGGCATGATTGGTGTTGTTGTTGGGGGAGGAAGGGGATTGGACTGTTAGGCGGGGCAATATAGTATGCACCAGTGTTCCGAGATTTCGTCACTAATTGAGTCTCCTTTCCTACTGCTAACTTTCTGTCGTTGGATGGTTTGAAGCTCATGAGATGCGAATAATCAATTCTTTGGATTACCAAGATGATGCTGTTCGATAACACATGATACCTCTATTGATGGGGATCTTGTCACCAGACGCCCAATCGCAGCCTTCTTCCTGTTTGAAGGCCAATCTTAAAACATAGGCGAAGGAAGAATTCGCCAAGTGATGAATCTATTTCCCTCAAGTCACTCATCAATATCCATAGCGGCGTTTTCATGGTAGCCACTTGACGAGGTTGCAGCCGATGTACTGGTAGCATAGATGGGACCCTCGCCATCAAAATGCATCTCTGGCTCGTGAAGCCTTTCGAGTGTTGTCTGCATATCCTGGGCAACTAGCCTTCCTTCTGTCAAATCTTCTTTGAAAAGACAGAATCCCTCGCCACATTCCACAACATACTGCTCCTTACTTTTGTTCTTGAGTACGATTTCTGGATTTGTGAGGTTGTAATGTTTGTCAATATACCGACCGTGGCCCCGTGTAGCAGCCAAAAGGTCAGGATCGGTCCCTAGTTCTTTCCATCCAATACCAAGACGGTTAGTGTGTTCCTCACCTTCGCCACGGCCAGCACAGGGCCGTTTGGCGCTCTGGCCCTCCTTGTCCGCCTCGTCAGGTGTTTCCTCCATTCTCGACTGGAGCTTTTCATTGAGCGTATCGCGAAACCATGTTCCCGACTGAATTGGAGGTGAGGCTTGCTGGCCGGTCATCGTATTGGTGGCCTTGATGGCACCACCAAATTCGGAATCGGGACTGATTGCAGGGGTTCGGGATGGAGGTAGCCCCATATCGATGTCGCCGTTCTCGTCAAGAGAAGTTTGGATAGAGGACATATCGTGTGCTTTGCGTTTTTTGGAAGTGTTAGGTGGCGATGAGGTAAGGGGTGAGAGCGGTGAATTGGTTATTCCATTGGGGTTTGAATGGGGTGGACTAGCTGGCATGATAGGCACGAAAGACTGGTATCGATATGTGTGAGCGGACGATGAAGCTGCAAAGCATGGATGCTGTTGGAGGGGCAGAAGCAGCGTTGGTGAGTCTGCGAAGTCGTTGAAAGCGATTGGATGCATCTTGGCTACCTGAAGACCGAAAACGACCGATGTTTGGAAGGCGTGGACGCTGGTTGAGTAAGGTGGAGGAAGGAGGGTGGAAGGAAAGACCAGTTCCTGATAAAAAGACGGCGGGGTGCGCGATGTGATATATCGCAAAGCGACAATGGAAGGGGCAGCTGAGTAGATGACCAGTCCTCTGAACAGGGCAGCCCGCCAGTCCTGCAGAGAGCAAACGGCGCCATTGAGGCTCTGACTGCCCGCAGCCAATCAGAGGGGCCAATTAAGTACAAATTTGTGGGGTTAGCGGCTGCAGATCATCTTCCGCGCCAAGCTTCCACGGACCATGCCCGAATTGTGGGGACGACCAACATGCCACGCCGTTACTACCTTCACTATTTATTGTTCGCTACGCTCTCCCACGTGTCAGCTAATGTACTAATTCAAGCAACGTACAAAGACGATGCAAACTCAGAGCGAAAATCCCAATCCAATTGATTCTGGGCTCGCCCTTAGGACTCCACGGGGATGAGATCGATACGACAATATCTCGAGCGTGATCTCAAGAAAGAGTCAGGCTGGCTGGACGTCAAACAGTACCACACACAGCGTCCCCTAATACACAACATGTCACATCATCTTATTTCTCTGTGACTCCAATTGTACACGCACTTCATCATGGCGTACAAGGTCGGCTTAGCGTCCAAAAATCTTACCACATATCTCAGAGCTAGGACTGTAAGAGCTGTCGATACCGCGGCGATCATGTGAAGGACTATATTCATGTTCACATTTGTTTCAGGAAATTCTGCTGATGTTGCCACTATTGGCGATATTTCTAAGACATGGCATGCTCAAGTCTGAACTGCCACTGATAGTCTTGGATCGAAGTGTCAGAATGGCGATTTGCGGAGGTCAATCGACATGGCAGCTATTCATGTTGTTATGGCTTCTGTTACATGGAGAATTCAGGCAATCAGCGTGGCTGTTGCCAAATATTTCCTGACCCACCCAATGCCAATGTCTTTTGGCGAAAGCGAAAGGAAATGAATCCATTCACCTCCCCTTTCTCGACCGTAACAAGTTGTTCTGGATTACTACAATAAGTGTATGGCCATATATGTGAGCACTCGAATTAAACACTCGAAGTAGGAGCAATATCTAAAATCGAAGATCACCAAACCCTCAGGATTTCAAAATCTCAAGCAAGCACCTGTTTTACAGACATTCATGACTCCTTTGCGACATTGGGGTCAGAATATTTTCCCCGTTGTTTTCGGATCGTCCGATTTCGACACTAGACATGAGGCGCAGCCTGAGATATTTGGTTTGGGGTCACCTCTTTTGCGCCTGACGTCCGCTTGAATCAGTGTGTTCCTGATTGGTATTCACTCGCTATGACATGGTCTGACTGGACCAAATTGTTTTCAGGCTCTGATAGGGATATATCAGTAAGATCAAGGTCCCCCCCCCAAACACCCGTGATTGCTGTCCAAAGGTACCTTGAAATATATATTGGTTCATTCGTTACTGTATTTTAGAGATCTGGTTCAGACACTTTGATCAGTTGAGTGAAGATGTCATCAACGCCTTTTACAGCCAATCAGATCAGCTCACGGTGAATCTTATAGAACCGAGTACTTGTACTTGGGCAGGACTCAGAACAAAAGTGACATCGTTGGGAGGACGTTGCAATACATATCGATTGCCATGTTCCGTTCGGTCAATAGCGAAGCCAAATATCCTTCGGTGAGCCTGATCAAGCAAGGCGTTGAAAATCTCACCATATTCTTAGATCTGGATTAGCCTTTGTGCAGAGATTTGGTAGGCGGTCATTCCCTTCGGCCAAAGCCGTGCGAGGTTGAAAGACGAGTCGGGGATTTTCAGTGATTGTCAGTCTGAGTATTTATGCTACCAAGGTTCAGGCATCGCGGAAAAGGTGCTAATCTGATAGACCAGGGCGAATTTGAGGATTGTGAGACCTTTGGAACTGAGTGGGGGACTGCATTCGGCATATTCGATGTCGAGTGAGCTCAACATGGTTGAATGGCCAGCAGGTCTATTCTCTTTTAGCGGAGTGCTCAATGGCAGACAGTGCGCCAATGTCTGCCGATTACTTTCTCAAGGTGGAGAAAGTCAATCGAACTTCGAAAGCTACCGCCATCAGGGGCGGCTACGCACACTGAAATTTAGCAGAAGTCACGCCTCTAGAGCGCGGCCAATCATGTAGGACCTTGCCCAATTTGCTTTCGCCACGACAAAATTTGGGGCACAAAAAGAATACGCTCTAGAGAAAACTTAATTTTTGGTTAGTGGCAGTCAGGATCTCAAATATCAGAAGCGCAGATAGCTGTATTTGGAAGAGAAGTGCAATCTCGTAATTTGTAGTGGGCCCTATCTTGTAGGCACACTTTCTCAAGAGCTACAATGCGCAGGCCTAGCACTATATTGACTAGCACCCAGAGTGCTCCACATCAGCCATCACGTTGCCTCAAATCGCCTAAAATCCTATCACAATGTAAGCAGGTTGTTCTCCACATCTGAACCCAAATCGACCTACTTAACGGAGTGAAGAACCACCTGTTCTTCCCACTTGTGTACCTCTCCTCCAAGGCCTTCTTTACCGTCTTCTTCGCATCCTCCCTCTGGCTGACCTCCTTGAAGGTATCGTTCGTCACCACACCCTTCAGCCCCTCCAGCTCCAGCGTGTAACGTGTAGGCATCAGATGAGTGTAATTGATTGTCTTGATAAAGGGCTTGACCTTCGAGCGCTTGGTTTGGCGAGCTTTCGACATCCGTCGGGTTATTTGGGACGGGTATCGCTCGATGCCAGCGACAAGAGCATGTGGGAAAGGGTGCGTCTTCGAACCGGAATCAAGGGGTTGGATTATGACGACCTGATGGTGTTGCGGTCAGCATAATCTCTCAGTTTTACTGCAAGATCTGCGTAGTCTGCGCATCGAAGATGCTGGGCTGCGCTCGCAACTTGTGGGTTGGAACAGGAGTGACTACCTTCTTGCCAGCATATCGACCCCGTGTGATTATGGCCACACGGCCAACTTTGAGGAACTTCATCGTTGTGGGTGGCAGTCGTGCTGTTTTGGTTCTCAGTCCTCGTGGTAGTTTGAGTCCATCAATTTCGCTGTGTGGGCTGCCACCAGCCCTATGTACCCGCTGCACGATTTGATTGGCTAGCCCAGCCGATCGCGCCTGCGCTCCGCGCCATTGTTTACGTTTTTGCTAGCTAAGTCACAAGTATTTACGACAGCGCAATCAATCACTTCTGCTCCCACTGAACTGCCTTTTTGGACATCCGTCGAATGAGGAGAGTGAGCTTCGTATATGATCTACTTGAGCCCGGAGAAAAGTTGACTCTCTTGCCATGCTCCTCTGGGCTCATTCCGCGCAACATTCCTCGCTACCGGAGCTGCTTGAGACATAGGTAGTCAATAATGTCTCCCTCGTCCGACAGGGACGAGTCTCGTGATAGAGAGCTTGTGCTCAAACATCAGCCTTCGTTCTCTGACTCTGGCCGGGCATCGGTCCCCATGTACGCAAAACATCTTTATCGCATCATAGATGCAGAAGCTGACAGCAGTACTCGGACATCGCAGGTGGGACAGCTCCGATCCAGATCGCGCCCCTCCTCCATTGCCATTGAATCCTACCTCATCTTCGCCTGCGTCAAAGCCAAACACCTCAAACAAAATTGCAGCTGCGGCCGAGGCCTTCACAGCAAAAGCGCGCGAGAATGCCTATACGGTCAATCCACCGCCGAGCAAGTCTCCAGAAAAATCCCTGATCAAAGGGCAACATCACAAGCGATTGCAGTCATTTCAAAACACCAATGGCAGCGTGCGTAATAGCTATGTGGATGCGCTAGGCTCTCTGGATCGTGGCAGGACGCCGGGTAGCTCCCCTGAACGACTACCACGCACACCTGGGTTCGATTTCGAAAATCGGTCTCCAGAGAGGAGCCCGACTCGCCCGGGAACAGCTACACCTACACCAAGTAGCAAGCGGCCTCCGCTCAAAGCGATCCTTGGGGAAAATACCCCCACGTCGTCTACGATGCTTGCTCTACAAAACATGCCTACGCCAAAGGATACAGACACTTCTCTTCATGACATTACGAACCATTCTGCACCAACGATCCGTAATACTCAAAACTTTGACGCCATCTCCACTCAAATCCTGAGCCTTACGAGTATTGCAACAAACTTGCAGCGTGAAATGGCGCAACTCAGCAGACGGAGCAAGGACAATGCAACGGACCTAGTAAGCCTCAAGGAAGCTACAAAGAGTAGGGATGAAGACATACGCCTGAGTCTCAAGGATATTGTAAAGAATTTGTCCACGCACCTGCTTGAACCTGACGGCGGCAATGGCTCACGCGTGACGAGCAACTACAGCCAAAGACCCGGTGGACACTTCCTAGACAACAAACCCTATATATCTCCACCCGGCATGTCCAAGAGCTTCTCGCTCCCAAGGATCCCAAGTCCCAACAGCGCCCTTGCAGCTTCAATTGACCGAGAGATATCTGCATCTCCCTACAATGTAGATGGAGCCGCCAGCATAGCGCTTTTGGAGAAGATCTTCCGGGAGATGGGCACTAAAGAAGGTATAGAGAAGGTGCTGTCTACTTTATCAGAGTTGCAGAGCCGCCCTGAGTCTAACCATTCAGATCCCCAATTGGTGAGGAAGCTGGAAGAAATCTTGAACATCGTGAAGGACAGCACCAGCAGCAGGGCTCTCGTCAGTCGAAGGGACAATGGTAACGGAGCCGGACACTCTCCCCCACAGGTGGGTGAACTCAACTTTGATCCTCCACCAAATAGGCCGGTCGCCAAGCGGGATATCACGCCCCAGCTTGCTAAGGCACAGGCGTTCTCCGGCACTCGAGCCAGCGACTCTATCATCAATGACGAAATGCAAAAGCTTCTGAAGAAGATCAAGGATAGTGTTACGGAGGGCGGTGGTATGACTGCCGAAGTCAAAGCACACGTGCGCGAGCTTCGTGGCGAGGTGCTGGGCATGGGCCGTGACATCGCTAGAAAACTCGACCAGGCCGAGTCGACTAGCCAGACGAACAGAGGAGATGCCCACGGGCCTGGCCGGGAGGAGATTGCGCATATCGTTCAGGAAGGTCTTGCAGAGTTGAGAGAGCACATGGAAATTCTGATACGCGAAAAGCGCCGCCAGTCTTCATCTTCCATCAACTCACACCGCTCAGTCGATAGCCAGGAAGTCTTTACTGCTGTGAAGAACGCCTTGAGCGAGTATCCGCCGCAGCAGCAAGTAGCAATGCAAAATCCTGGATCGGGAATTGAACGAGAAGAAATCCTGGAAGCTGTTCGCGAGGCATGGGAAACTTACAAACCTGAAATCGAATTGCAAAACTTTGGTCTTGAACGTGAAGAGATTCTCCAGTGTCTCAAGGAGGGTCTGCAAGAATACCAACCACGGGACGAATCTAAGGATCTTGGTGGTGCTAGCTACGAAGAAGTCCTTGACGCTGTCAAAGAAGGTCTCAATAATTTCAAGCCTCCTCCCATTGAGACCGAAGCCTCTCTCACAAAAGAAGAAATCCTCATGACAGTGAGAGAGTGTCTCGAGACGTTCGAATTCCCAGTGTCAAGCGTAGGAGCATTGAGAGAGCCAGAGATAACACGCGAAGACGTTCTGGACGCTGTTAAGGAAGGTCTTTCAACACAGGCCCCCACATCCAAAGAGATCGACTTTAATAGGGATGACCTTTTCGAGGCAGTGAAAGCTGGTCTGGAGGGAGCCCATACGCCGATGGATGGGGTTGGAGAAAAGGTGCTCGACAAGATGGAAGACCTCATTGACGGTATGAGGGTCGAATTCAAGCAGTATTCTGTTGCAAATGGTGGGGACACTGAACAGGTTCTTGACGCTGTGAAGGATGGCTTGGAAGTTCTCAGAGCGGATATTGAGACCTACGTCGACCGTGCAGCCGACGTGACCGGAAAAGATGAAATCATCGAGACAATAAGAAATGGCTTGGAGCATCTACGCGGCGACCTTGAAGGAAGCATTGCCAATGCTCCTCGGTCTGCAGACCAAGGCAATAGCGGAGAGCTGCTGGACGCTATGGAGAAAGAGTTCGAACATCTTCGACAAACCATTGCGACGTCCATGGTCCGCTCTGGAGGGATGGGTCCAGAGCGAGACGAAATTCTCGAGATCATCAGGGAAGGAATCTCAGAAGTAGGCTTGAATCTTCCTCGGAATGCTAACCCAGAAGCCAACGAGGAAACTGTTGCTGTCCTGAAAGAAGAGTTCGAACATCTCCGAGAGACGCTCGGTAGCACATTAGTAAGGGGGAGTACATCAGCAGACAAGGATGATATGCTTGAGGCCATCCGCGAAGGCCACGAGTCGCTCCGTGCCGACTTCGAAGCGAAGCGTGACAGGCCTGAATCGCTCTACTCTGGTACAGGCGAGTTGCTTGACGCCTTGAATGATGGACTCGATGCTCTTCGTGCCGACGTTGAGCGAATGGTCAATAAGCCTCTTGACATGACCGTCAACTACGAGATCTTGGAGACACTTAAAGAAGGTCTCATGAACGTAAGGGCTGACGTTGATCGCTTACATACAAGTCAGACCGAGCGAGAAATCTCTAGTACCCGGGACGGCGAAGTAATTGTGGCTGATGGAGAAGCTGAAGGCTTGCGTAGGAATGATATTGAAAATTTGGAAATGATGATCACACAGCTTAGGATTAAGGTGGAGGCACTCGACGATATGCCGCCACCTCCAACAGCACCCCAGACAGCTGAAAACCCGTTGTCAACAGAGCATTTTGAAGCCTTGGAAGCGATGTTGAGGGAGATTCAAGCATCTGTGACCGACATTGGTCAACGGGAGCGATTAGACGCTGAAAATCTTGTCACGAAGGACGATACTGAAGCAATCGAAACTCTGTTGCGCAACACAAAAGCTAAGATCGACGACATTGCACTTCCAGATCTCGAGGGGTTAGCCCGGGTCTCCCATATAGAATCTCTTGAGTCAGTCTTGAATGAGACTCGAGATGCACTCGTCGACTTCGGCTCCGAGGGAGCTTCGAAGAAAGACATTGGCGTCCTTGAGGCTCTATTGCAAGAAGTGCGAGCTGGTCTCGAGGAGATACGTGAAAGAACGCCAGAAGATGAATCTGGGGACAGGGTTAACAAAACAGACATTGAAGCTCTCGAGACTCTTTGCATGGATACCAAGACACAGATAGCGGAGCTCGAGCTTCCTGAGGTTGAGACTCTGCCGACCAAAGCCGAGCTAGAAGTGTTGAGTGGACTTGTAACATCACTCAGCGAGCAGGTAACCGAACAGCACGAACTCACAGCACAAGCGTTCGAAGCACGCAAGATAGAGCATGGCGGTATAGGCGATAGGATCGAAGATACTAAGACCATCCTCGAGGACCTTCGAGAGGAGCTCAAAGCCAAGATAACGGATGGGAACCATGGTATTGAGGATCTGGCCAAGACACTTGAAGCCGTGGGAGAGACCGTCATGGCCGCAGATGCTACTGCTACCGTCAACGATCTCGTGGAGATCGTTAAGCGCGAATTCGAGACGATCCATAGCAGCTCTGCAAGCGTTCGAGAGGCAAGAGTACAGAATCACGCCACTCTCCTAGATAAACATGTTGAGCACAAGAATGCCATTATCGGCGATCTCAATGCCAAGGTTGACGAACGCTTTGATGAGCTCATGACCAAATACGACGATGCCCAGCTCGCGGCACAAGAGAAAGAGCGTGTTCTGGGGGAAAAGAACACAGAACAGGCCGAGGCTCTGAAAGCAACAAAAGCTACTGCTGAGGACCTCAGATTGCTCGTCGATGCTCTTGGCTCGACTGTCACAGACTCATGTGAGCGAATGAGCGAGGACTCCAAAACAGTGTTCAGCCGCGTTGAGGAGGCAAGCTTGAAGCTCGATGACCTCCTTGCTGTAGATGGGAAGGTGGAACATCAAGCCACAAGAGCAGTAGTTTCCAGAACACTCGCAACGGTGGAGGCCGTTCAAGCACACGCCTCTGAATACCAACCTAAGATTCTAGAGGCGGTCAAAGATGTCTTGGGAATCGTTAATCAGCATTATGAACATGCACAAGTTGCTGCCGAAGAAATCAAGACCAGCGTCAATGCAATACCCGGTGCCATCCCTCTCCCGGCAATAGCTCCTGCAATCCCATTGCCAGAACTCATCAGGGAAGCTCCTGTCCATGAGAAGTACGATGATTCCGAGGTCCATGCCAAGCTTGATCAACTGGTATCCCACGCAACGGAGGCAGGTAAATCCGTGGCCGAAGTTGCCATGCTTGAGCAAATTCGGGAGCAGGTGGCTGCTACTGCATCTCAAGTTGAGGCTTTCGTCATCTCCCAACAAGCTACTATCACAGAGACCAACGACACAAAGGCAAGGGAAGCTGAGGAGGCTGCCATTGCGCTAGAAAAGAGAACGGCCCAGAAGGAAAACGTCGAGGCCGACATCGTTAGGCTCTCTGGCCAAAAGGAAGATCTGAGCAAGGATGTTCAAGGATTACTGCGAGAGAAGGATGACCTTGCTGCGTTGAAAACGAAGATGCAGGCCGACTTGTCATCCCTCGAGACAGCACTTCACATCCGGCGTGAAGAGCTACACATGATGGAGGCTCGAGCAGGCGGCCTGGAGAGACGTATACTCGACGGCGTACTAGATCATTCGCGCTCGCTACTAACAACGTCAAGGCCGCAATCGAGCCTGAAGGAGATGAACCTCAAACGGGTAGCATCTTCTACAAGCAGTGCGACGGCAAAAACCAGAGCTACCAGCAGTGCAACAACGGTGCCCTCAAAGGTCAACAGTGCTATAAGCAGTGGTGTTGGAATAGCAATGAAGAGACGGCAGCCCCCGAGAGCGTCAGGGACAATTACCCCTACAAGAACCCCTGACCGACGTATCCTGAGTATGAGTACCTTAGGAGCCAACAAAGGTGCTTCTGCTGAACGGTCAATGGTGCTCGCTAATCCTGCGACTGGTGGCGGTACTACCAAAGCTAGTGGCTGGGGTGCTGGAGGGATGAAGAGAAGTCATAGTGTGAAGTCCAATTTCCCCTCAAGAAAAACAAGCTGGAACGGTACAAAAGCAGTTGGAATGTATGCGGATGGTGGTATAGATGAAGAAGACAAGGAAAACAGCATGCTTGACGAATTGGATGAAGAGGCCGATGGTAGCGAGGCAGGCACAGAACGAAGGACCAGCTACTCTGGTACTTATACAGGGACTGGAAGCTACGGAGAGGGGAGTACTGTCTCCGGCGATGATAAGCGGCTCAGCTATGAGGCCTCGACAATTGGTACTGTAGGTAGCAAGGACTACGCCGATACTGAGGATGGCGAAGTCCAGTCAGAGGACGAGTCTGCCCATGGAGAGGAGAACGACGACGGAGAAGACGGGTTCGATCTTGCGGAAGAGATACGCCGAGCAAACATGGCTGCGCCAAAAGGGGGCATCAGCAACGCAAGCGAGATGATAGTCTTTGGCCATCCGAGTGATAGTGGCATCGGGACTGACATTCCCACAGCACAACTCGAGGGTGGCAGTGACTATTTCAAAAGGAGTTGATCGGCTGTCTCGTAGGAATTACACACGGTAGGCGGGAAGAGGTCCTCCAAGGGAGGCTGATGACTTGCTTCTTGTGCTTTTGTTGTTCAGCATTCTTCAGCGGAGGTGTTTCAGGAGTGCAGGATCTAGTGAATAGGCGGTCATATCGTTCTGAGTGTGCCTTCGGCGGAGGAAACTACGTTTGCTAGGAGTACAAAAGAAAGTTTTATAACGTACCAAATTTTCCGATGGCAATGAAATTCATCGCTACCTTTGTTAATTGTACCTTCAACTCCAGAGTCTGTTGGCTGGAGAGGAAAGTTGGTGAGAAGCTGGAAGAATTGCAGCACAATGATTCCGGAGGCGTATGTTCTAAGCCCCTTCAGGTTAGCGCCTGCGCAGTCAGATCGGCACTGAGGCAAGGCCAACAGACTATTCCCATGGATGGATTCTCATGGTCAGATAGTAATAAAGCGATGCTTGAATCGCCCAGAGGCCTGTACCTGTCTCTCGCCTCTTGCTCTTTTGTTATGCAATAGCAACGATCTTACTTGAAGTCTACCGTGACGAGATGAGATACGAACACAGCGTCAGATCCTATTACTCCATTTGGAGGCATTCCGGTAGGGAAGCCGGAAGGAATCGTATAAAGCATGCTCAAACAAGTAAGGTATGCAAATTGTACTTATGTCCAAGTCATGAGCATCTGCTGACAGTGAACGGCATAGACAATTGTGTTAAGCAGCCTTGACCTACCTTACACTCCTCTGTGAGTTTATTTCTAGAGTTTCTTGGGGCCATATTCGGTATGGATCAAGCCGATAGCGAAGTTCTTGTTATACTTGCCTGCATTGCTCAATAACTTCGGTTTGATGTCGCATCATCTCGGATACCGGCTTCTCGACCTGCTCACTCGCATCTGCGTTACATTCTATCATCTCGTTCACTGCACTGGCACTAGTTTTCTTCCAGATCGACGACAAACGCCATCTGTTGTTCTGCCAAGCTTGAGCTTCGGGGAACTTCTCCCAGTCCGTTTCAGCCTCTTTTGCCCGCTGTCGTATATGCCGTGTTCGGAAGAGCCAGATAGCCTGTGACACGAAGATGCTGGCTTCGATCGCCGCACTATACAAAGTCAGTGTTTGAAACGTAGCGGCACCGCATCCGGCGAGACGAAACCTACCAACCAGCATACATGACGCCCCCAAGGATGTCAAATGTGTGCTGCGCAGCTACGTTCGCTTAGGTCTATCTTCCAGGAGTCAACAATGCTCTCGACTCACCAATTGCCATCAGCGAAAAGAAAGCTCCGAACCAATCAATGGTCAAGAACCAAAAATCGATACCCACCACACGGCCTCTTCTTTTCCAGAGCTCAAAGGGCACGGGCACATATCCGATGATCAATAGCACTGCGGCAAACACTCCAACGAGAGTCACAGGCCACGAGACTCCACGACGATATGGTCCACGGATTACGAAGATCAGTAACACCTCCATGCCTGCAAAGAATATTGCCAGTACAGTGGTTAGCAAGGTCGTCGTCCAGACTCGCCATTTCCTGAATTCGAATATACAATTAGCCAATCGATTCCGCAAACCTTTGCTCCAGCTCTCAGACCCCACGACCTTCTATCTCTCCCTGAGGCCAGGACCTCCATAGCAGAAACCTTTCCAAGAAAGGGGAGCCGAAAGACTCACCGCCCATACCGCAAACACTGCGCCCAGCTCAACAAACACAGCGCACAAAAACACTGCGGCTGGATCTGAATCGGGATATTGAAATTCTGCACAATCGCATACACTCCAAAGGGCACCCCACACAGCGCCCACAGGAACATCATGGTCGCTGGCAGCCCCTCGGTCGATTTGGTGCGATAGTTGCGGTAAACCTGCGGGACCAGCTGAACGCACCAGAGTATTGTGCCGATGGTGCCGAGGACGTTTGCGGATACGGGAATGGAGGTTTGGGCGGGCATTGCGAGGGGAGGTTGGGTTGGGTGGATGGTGTGGGTGTCGAGGGTGAAGGTGCGTCAGCGTGGTGTTTCGTCAACCTACGGCCGAGTAGGATCTTGACATGTGGATTTGTGGGCCGATACTCTGATTGACATTTCGTAAGTAAGTATTTTCAATATACAATTTAACTCGTTGTGGCAAAATGACGTATCTATCTAGCCTAGGGACGGGCTAGTCGTGTGGGGTCAATGAAGGTTTTTATTTGGGCTCAGGAACTCGAATCGCGGACACGCTGCTTCATTCATGGGACTCCGGTGAAAAGATGTTGTATTGCACGCTGTGAAATTCCTTGAATATATTTAACTCTGTGTTTGGTATCGTTGAATGCACATGCTGAGTACTCGTACCGATATCGTCATACACATGTACCCATAAGTGGCCAAGCTGCTCTTTCAGTATAGGCAAGCTTCTATATCTCCTATCTCAAAAATCTCAGCGCTTGTTATCTTCAGCAAACCGCCTAGGCATAGCAAATACGTGCCAAAGTGAACTTTACACGACTGCGAGTCCCACAAGTACTAGCGCTGTCTCCCGACTCTATTGAAACACTGATAGAGTCTGTAGCCGAAAAACATTGGCGGATGTGAATATCGTTTGTCCTCGAGAACGTTCTGGGTATATTTCTTTGTTCACGATTTTAGAATTTTGCGAAAAAGGAATCAGGCTCGAGTGCTATTTTTCTTTGTTTTGATGATGTAAATTCAATGGCAATGCTTAGTATTGTCCCCAGGATGTGGTATCACACGCCCGTATCAGTATTTGTGTAGTATCGAATGCGGTGCTTAGTATTGTTGGGGTCTTCTTGATGTAGTATCAGGCGTAATAGTTGCCTTAGTATTGTTTCTGTTTGAATTGGTGCTAGGCGTGATTCTTAGTATTGTTGTCGTCGCCGCCATCAAAGATCATGTGAGAAGTCTGTACTACAATTGAGTTAGCGGGGGTTTTGTACGACTTCGAGTTCGAATTATAAAACCACGTCAGCTCTGCAATTCGCTACCATCCCTTCAACCGTACATCGAAGGAGGGTCTTGCTTCACCACCCTTTTATCTAACGCTGCAGTTTCTCCTTTGGCACTCAGACCTTGAGTCTTCGACACCGCGACGATGTTGCACATACTCCTCCTCGCAACGCTCCTCGCCTCCTCCGCCACCGCCCTCAATATGGAAAACCCCGCCGTAGCCAAAACCATCCACGCCCCCGCTCCACCAGCCCCACCCCCACCGCCCCCACCACCTCCACCGCCCCCAGGTCCGCCAGGCACAGACCTCGACTGCACCACCTTCGAAACAACCTTCTGCACCGGAGGCTCCGCTCTGCACAAAGGCATGGTCCTCGGCTCCAACACCGCCAGCCCAAACATGAACTCCATCCGCTGCAGCCGCGACCTGCGCGACCATGAGCAGATCGATCTGTCTACGCATCCCGGAATGAAAAGGGATGTCGAGGGTGCGAATGCGTCGGAGCCTGTTGAGCGGGCGACGTATGAGCCGGCGACGTTTTCGGAGCATAAACGGGATGATGATGGGCCGTGTGATGCGTATGTGACGACGCTGCATGGGGCTTTGAGTCGGTGCACGGCGTTTTCGAGGCCGGCTAATTGTTTGAATTTGAGGAGGGATGATCAGAGATAAGTGGAGGTTGTTGGTTCGGTCTTCTTCGGTGGCTTCGTGTTAGGCGTTTGAGTTTGTTGATTTCTTTTGTGATAGCCTCCTGCTTGCTTTTCTTGGAAGCTATTTGCAGCACGATTTGAAGGACACGGAGGGTGTGCGGCTACCTGGAGCGTGCTGGGTCACTTTAGCAAGCATGGAAGGGGAGAGAGAAGTTGCGAGGGGATGTTGTATCTTACGTGCTTTTATCCAGAATGAAACTTGAAGCCCCATACATGCCAATTACGATAGATCTAGTGCTGATATGCTTGTCTCTCGCTTGCCAGATGTGTCAGAAGCCCAAATTGCAATCTCTGAATCAGGCTCCTCAAGGCTCTGACCTGAGTAAGTCCAAGTGGTAGCCCTAACACCGACATCATCAGGCCGCACATTTCTGCCTTTCCCCTAGAATAGCGTCCACCAGACAGCTCAACAGAGTTGCACAAAACGTATGCACTACATGCGCACTGAACGCTATGTAGACTATCACCACGTATCAGCGTAGACATCCCTCACAAATCTCTGGAAATAAGTGTGAGCATCCTTTTATTCCCATCCTCTGCCAAGCTGAAGACAGTCGAACACTTACATCAACGCCGGCCATATTTCCATCCTCTGCCAAGGGACGGCCGTCGGACGTTAAAAAGGAGTGGCAATACCTCCGCAGTCAGAGAGAGTTCCGCAAATCATTGGTAGATTCCAGGGAATAGGTTGCCACACTAGAAGACAAGGCAAGCGTCTTAATCTGCATGTCGTTGAAGGATTCGTACTATTTGGTGGGCAGGTGGGGCAGAGCTGGATGCTGGCATCATGGTAGCACGTTTTCTCTACCTTTCTATTGGTGTAAGGTTTCCTTGTTGGATTTTCGAGGCTTGTCACCACTAGACTGGTCTAGGAAGCGCAAAGCATGTGACCTTTCTCGACGGATGGCTATGTCGAAGTGAGATCACTACCTCCATCTCGACTCCGATCCCCAGCTGTGTGATCTAATAAGCGCTATCATTCTCTTCATTCCACAGTCACACTTGAACGTGGTTTGGCGATACACCTTGGGGTCTCTCATATTCGAACACTTATCACGAGTTAGGTGGGTCACTCCATGCCACGGTAAGTACTGAAGTATTCAGCTCATAAGCTCTTTATCACTCCCTTTCAAGCTGCAAGGTTGGGCGAAAGGACGCCAAGATTTCGGTCGAAGACGCCAAGAATACCTTGACGCTTCCGCTAGCGCTGCCGAGAAGCCGAGAGGAGGTTATTAAGAATAGTCAGTGAGGCATCTCTGTCAACTATAACATCGTTTATTCACAACATATAAACTCATAATGGCCTTCGATCGCAAAGGAACCCCGGACACCTCGGTCCAAGTCTCCAGCGATGTAATAACAGTTACTCTAATGCTTGGACGTGCTACAGTAGGTTCAACCGTGTCTGTCATGGTATATTCCTCCCGTGTTCGGGGAATATCTCTTGTGGATAGACCTTGTAAAGCCGCTCGGCAGTGGAATGTGAAGTTGAATTTCAAGCATGCGACACAGTCGAAGACATTGAGACAATATGACCACGATGCGTATTGCAACGCTCTTATTCTCACTGGCTCCTTGCAAAGTGTGTTGGAGCTGGTTGAGGGACCGTCTTGACCGATGAGATGTCCTCTGGTGGGGACCCATTGGTGTTCGTGACACGCGCTCAATCCCACGACACCAGTGGGGAATCATGGTATACCCTTTGGGAAATCCCCCACAATGAAGACAGAATTGTATTTGGAAGCAATCACACACACCGAGGAATTAATTTAGTGATTGTCATGAGAGTACGACATACTAGATCGCGTTAAGGTAAGGACAAAGGTAACTAATGTGAATCTGATTTTCGAGGTTCCGCAGTACCACGAGGTGCGTAATATAAAACTTCAGTCGGTCATATGATAGTTGGTATCTATGAGGTAGTGAACATCATGGGTGAAGGATCGCCTTTCTGTGATGCAGTGGTGATGGTGTCTCTGCACAGCTAACGCATAGGCATTGTCAATACTACCAGATAATTATACGCATCCAAGACCACAGCCGGGAATCATACTAGCAACATGTCGGATATCACACCCTCCCATGAGACAATTATATCTAACCTTTGCAGCATCAGCATCTCATATCACTTTTAAGCGGTTCAACCCCCTACGACTCCCCGAAATCATAGACCCAGACACCCAACATACAGAGTCGCTTATAACTTGCCAATTCCAAGGAATGGCATCTTCAGCGCAAAGGTCAACGCATGATGACAATTGCGAAGCCCGGCCCTCGCGCTAGTTGTACATCCCTATATGCCGACGGCATTCTAGGTAATAAGGTCATGATCCACATCCTGCCTTTTGTTCAATCCCTAAAACCAATGAGCTATGGATCGGTTGGGCGAGCGTTGACACTGGTCTGAGACAATTTCATGCGCGCATGCAACGAGTGGGCTCTGGTTTGTTTGAAAATTTGGTATCGCGAGATGCCGTTCGCGACAGAGCTTGTGGTACATTTGAGGGCGAGGGTGAACAGTCCAGCTGTCAGGTCACGGTAATGGAGAAGGACCAGAAGCGATACTGCTGACAATTGGCTTCGTTATAGAACGGGCTTCCTCATTCATCGTTATATTAGAGGACGCCGGCCTGGATCATGAAAGCTGAGCCACTGTTGGACAAGAGGAATGAGCCATGCTCTCCATGTCGCGAATGGTTGACTGATTGCAAACAGCCCAAGGCTTTGGAGCAGCAGATTGGTTTCGAAAAGAGATGCACTTGGGCGTCCTGAGAGATTACTTGATGTGCACGGCTGGTCTTCTAATGCGCTCATAGTGGGCTTTTGACCGTCCGAAGCGGTGTGCTGTCTCTCTTCGGGGACATCAACCTGATGTTCACATGACTGATATTCAGCATGCGAAAAGTGCCCCGACCTTGGGAAGAATAGCACATTAAATCGCGCAACTGACATAAATATACTCAAACATTTGGTGGGTGCTGCTCATGCTGCTCCCCACCGGGAATAAATCTACTTCTGAGGGCATTGTTGCGAAACACGGGTCGTCTATGGGATTTTGATGATCCTTGGCGTCACCAGGTATAGCAGCAGCCGGGCCTGCCGAAGTACTCAATCAGACTGGAGGTCCTGCCACCACCACGAAGGTCGAGGGCGGAAGATCTTCGACTGCACGAGGGAAAGCAAGGCGTCTAATCCCGCAGACCTTCGCCATGGCCGTGATGGCGCAAGGCGTTGAGGTGGGCCCTTTGGTGAGATCTTAGGTAATTCTACGCAATGGTCACCCACTGCTGCGGTCAGCTTTATCAGGGTGTAACCATTGTCCAACATCGAATTTTGTCGGCCAACCATCAACGAGCATATCGCCGCGGAGGAAGGGTCCTCGACTGTGAGAAATGCCTCAGTCAGTCAGACCATGCGGTTGACCTCGTCGACCTCAAGATGGCATCGCATGCGAAGATCCCTTCAGTACTTTGCATGCTAAGCTTCCACTAAGACGGCTGTACCGGCTGGTGAATGCTGGTGACACTCGAGACACTGCATGGCCTCGGGGGCTGTGTCCTCTCGGATCCTTTTCATTCCTTCGATCCTCAGATGAGCCTTGCCGTTCTTGGCATTAGGGCTGCGCAGAACCCTTGCGCTAGCACCTTGCGGACCTTTGGGCGGGGAAGCTATGTTTGATACTTAACATCTCGTGCACGTCAGGACTCTGCTGATATCTTCACTCCTGCCACGTACTCGTATATCATCATTAATATCCTCCCTTCATACCGTCCTCACATCCATACAGGTCACCAAACATCCTCATTCTTCATACCTGCGACACACTGTCTTCTACACGCAGCATTCTCGCCCCATCCTCCACAGCTTCCGAAACAGATACATACTCGTCTGCAATGGCCACTATGGAATCCAACGGCAAAGCGCCTCTCCCCACCAATGGAACCAAATTCGCCGCAGGCGGTCCTGGCGGCGATAAGAGACTGATCAACGTGCAGCCACCTCGTCGTGAGGATCTCCAGCCAGCATACGCTCAGACACTTCAAGGCGAGAGCGAAGACGCTGGGTCGCACGGCTGGTATGGATCTATGAGTATGTTGCCACGTCGCTCTTTGCATCCCTTCCTATCACTGACGAATGCCAGTCAATACCCTCGGCACATGTGTCGGTTTCTGCGGTGCCATCCCATGTTGTGTCGTCTGCCCCAACCCTTACAAGCCCGTCAGCCAAGGCAACGTCGGCCTAGTCACCAAATTCGGTCGCTTTTACCGCGCAGTCGACCCAGGTCTCGTCAAGATCAACCCTCTATCGGAGAAGCTCATCCAAGTCGACGTGAAGATCCAAATCGTTGGTAAGTCCCATTCGCCACCTCCCCATATCCCTCATAAACCCCCAACTAACGCAACCCCACAGAGGTACCAAAGCAAATCTGCATGACCAAAGACAACGTCAACCTCCAACTCACCTCGGTAATCTACTACCACATCACCTCCCCGCACAAAGCCGCCTTCGGCATCAGCAACATCCGCCAAGCCCTCATCGAACGCACCCAAACGACCCTCCGCCACGTCGTCGGCGCCCGCGTCCTCCAAGACGTAATCGAGCGCCGCGAAGAGATCGCCCAATCCATCGGCGAAATCATCGAAGACGTCGCCTCAGGCTGGGGCTGCCAGGTCGAATCCATGCTCATCAAGGACATCATCTTCAGCACCGAGCTCCAAGACTCCCTCTCCATGGCCGCGCAGTCCAAACGTATCGGCGAGTCCAAAGTCATCGCCGCCCGCGCCGAGGTCGAGAGCGCGAAACTCATGCGCCAGGCCGCTGATATCTTGAGCTCGGCGCCGGCGATGCAGATCCGGTACCTGGAGGCCATGCAGGCGATGGCGAAGACCGCCAATAGCAAAGTGATTTTCCTTCCTGCCACGAACCAAACGGTGGGCATGGAGCAGCAGCTCAAACAGGCGGATACCTATGGTGAGGGACCAAGCAGCTATGGTCACGGACAGGGGTCGAAGAGTTCGTCGAGTGGGCAGCAGCAGCAGCAGCCGTTCATGGGCGATACGAGTGATGGGTTCCAGCAGGCAATGAATGCGAGGGTCATTGAGAATATTTGAGTGTGAAAGGCAGTCTTTGATGAGATGATGGATTGGGTTGGGTTCGAAAGGGTGTTTTGGCTTTTGCACGCTCGTTGGTCGGATACCCCAAATTGTCCTTAAGGTTGAACTTTGGTTTAGTCTTTTTAATCCTGATATACAACATATCGTTTTCTATCATCCAAGCACTGATGACCGAGCAATGAAGTGTTCTCCTCTCTATCCTCTCCGTCTGTTACCCTTGCGATGGATGCTGTACCCGTTCCCTTATCAAAACACTGGACCCAATGACCTTGGTCTGTGAGTGAATTGCCGATTCAAGTGCGATTTGTTTTCAAGGTGCGGACAAGCATGCTGAAGAATTCATTCCATGCAATCTGTCTCATGCTTGCTAACTAAAGCTCGTAACAATCAAGCATATCACTAGTCTATTTACCCTTCGCAAATCCACAGCCCCCGGCAACATCAAGAGAAGAGAAATCATCGCGCAAGCTGCTAGCAATATCTGTGGTATCATCCTCCGACAGAAACACCTTTGGCATCACCTTGCCAAACCGAACCCGAACCCTAGGAACCCGAGACGAAGTATTCATCAAGACGAGCGAGCAGGGCTCACTTGCCAGACTTGTCCTTGGCCGTCTGCTTGGCCTCCGAGCCCTTCTTCTCGGCATTGCCTTTGGCTTCGGACCCCTTTTGCTCGGCGGTGCCCTTGGCTTCGGAACCCTTCTGCTCCGCGGTAGACTTGTACTCGTTACCCTTCTGCTCGGCGGTCGATTTATAGTCGTTGCCCTTCTGCTCCGCGGTCTCCTTAGCCTGACTAGCAGCATCCTTGGCCTCCTCTTTCTTCTGGTACGCAAAGTCCTTGGTCTGTTGAGCCTTTTCGCTTGCGAAGTTCATAGCTGCACCGGATTTTTCGTGGGCATAGTCGGAAGCCTGACCATATTTCTTGGAAGCGTAGTCAGTGCCTTCCTCCTTCTTTTGGCCCAGGAAGCTCCCTAACCATGCCAAGGTATCGCTTGTGACGACGAGGCCGGTGGTGATCATTGCCTTTCCGCCCGCCACATAGCCGTCACCGCCGCATTTCTTGTACTCACCAGTGTAGGTGTCGAGGAGGTAGTTCTTACCGTCACCCACAATGCGGAAGGGGAAGTATGCGTAGTCGAGAACGGTGCCCTTGATCTTTTCAGTGTCTTCCTTCACGATGGGGAATTTGTTGTCGACTTTGGACAGGCCGTCAGAGGCGAGGGCGTCGGCTTTGGCGACGTAGGGGGCGACGTAGCCGTAGGGACGCTTGGCGTAGGGGACGAAGGGGGACACGAATTTTTCGTAGCCAGAGTTGGAGATGTCAAGGGCTTTGGCGCCGTAAGGGTTGGACTTGAAAGTGGAGATGGAATCCGAGACGGCGGGGTAGGAAGTCAGGTGCTGAAGAGTGGGATGTCAGGTAGGGTACAGAGAGAAAAGGTTGAGATGCTGGGGTTTGGGTATGGACAGCACAGGTGTAGTAGAGCAATGAAGGGAGTGTGACATACATCGATGAACTGGGACGACGTGTCGCCATTGGTCATGGTTTGTGACATGCTGTATGTCTGATGGGTAAGGTATGTGAATCTGGGCAATGGCAATGTAGTTGTTAGCTTTGAGCTGGTTGATAAGGTAGAAGGTGAGGGGTGGGTGATGAAGATAAGGGCGAGCTCGAGCGTACAAGTGTGTGTTTGTGTCAGGATTGTTTGTGGATCTTGTTGAAAATTTTGGTATCTGTAGAATGACAAAGAAACAAATGAGCAAATTGTTGATACCGTGACGTAAAGCATGGAATGGAACCGACCTTCAACGTCTTTTCCGAGCTCGTATATGGGGTACGTGGAGTTAGAGTGCAGAGGAGGGAAGGGTGGAAGGATTGAATGATGAGGCGGGGAGTGAGTTGTGGAAATGAGGTACGTAGCTATCTGTTGAGAGCTCTGATAACAAAACAGGCTCAGTGTCGATGATCCCTGCCGTTGGTGAAACTACGACGCGCTACGTAAGGATTCCGCCGCAAGTTCGGGAGCCACTTCCACGAGAACCCGCACAATTCGCGTTATTCTGTTTTGCAGCCAATCACTGGTATGGCCTGTTCAACTCATCGACGATTGAGAGGCCTAAGGACGAGTAATAAAGTAAGAATGATACGGTGTTGTTGCGGATGGTGCAATAATACTTCAACCGTGCCATGCAACGAAGTGGGGTGCCCTCGCCTTGCTTGTTCCTTATGGGGAATTGCGTGCATCGCAGAAAGCCTATCTGCGCCACAGCGTCTTGGCGAAACGCCCCTGCCCTGCCCAACCGTTGCACGGACAGGTTGGAAGGTATTCCGTACTAAGTAAATTATGCATTGGCCTATGGGGCACTTCAACGCTAACTTGATATACTACTATCGTCAAAATCATCTATCACTGTACCGTAGTCGAGGTCAGAGAAGACAGCGAGACGACATGAGCATGTCATTTGCAGCATAGAATTCTTTGCTTTCGTGCCGTACCGGACATATCTCCGATACTCACTTCGCCAAAGAATTTCCTTGGCATCTTGGCCTCTACCATGTCCACCACTTCACTGTACCGGAGACCTAACATATTCGCTTGCTGTTTGGATTCTATGGCTTCCCATCAGACGCCTTCCCTGGTAGTATTGGGACCCATCCGACCAGTGGCGCTTAGATCCTTACTCCAGCATCGACGCTTGATTAGTATACAAAACCTCCACGACGTTACTCAGCTTCTCGATCGTCTCCAGCGCCGCATCATACCCTTGATCCCTCTCCGACTCATCGTACACGATCAGACACCCTGCTCCTTGGTCCAGCACCCCGATAATGACTTTGTCCAGGATCATCTGCGAAAGCTTCTTCTCCACTTGCTGTGTGTCCAGCCCGACCATCTTCGCGATGTGCGCCATCTCTACCCGACTGAACGGCTCAATCACCTTGATCAAATTCTGCTCCAACATGGCATCGTACAACCTTCGCAGGTGATTCCGGATGAAAACATCGCTGCCAAGCTCGTACCGGTAGTTTTCCAACGCCCTCTCGTAATCTTCCAGGCTTCGGTTGGAGTGTGCGCGCGCAACTGCTTTCATTGCTTCCAGGTTCTTGCCCGAGTACTTCATTGCCTGCTTGGATGTCATCAGATTATTGACGTCGTCGACCAGGTTCAGCATGATCTTGCATAACAGCATGTATTGCAATGCTGATGTTGCTTTTTGCGTTTCTTCTTGTGTGTGATATCCTTCCAATGCCTCGATGAAATAGGAATATGCGGTATTGAAGTCCTTGTCTTCCGCGTGGAGCATACCGGATTGCATGTCGAGCCCAGCCTGCAGTAATGGTGGTGTGTAGACCGAAGCTGCTGACGTTCTCCCGGACGTAAGCGCGGCACGTGCTTTTGGCTGATTACCCAGTGCGTGATAGACTCTGGATTCAAGGAGCTGGACTTCGACGAGAACGAGCTTATCGTCGAGTCGCTTGAGCTCTTTCAAAAGACCGTTGATAAGTGTGAGCGCGTCGTAATAGGACTGCTTTTGCATGTATAAAGAGACGAGGCGGGTTTCGAGGTTCTGGCGGAGGAAGCTGCGGCGTTCGGAGATGGCCCATTCTATACAAGACTTGGTGACGTTGATCTGGACATCGACGGTATCGGGGATTGAGGAGAAAAGGTCGAGCAGCTGGCGCACTATTTACAGTCAGCGAATCGAAGGTGTAGAGTCTAAGGCGAATGATGTACCTAGCTTCGCTGTCTTTGCCTTTGTGAAGGATGAGAGTGAAGAGGTGCTTGACTTTACAAGCTTGGCGAGTTCATCTGTCTTTCTCGTATCTCGATATGATTCACCCAGCGCCATCAAGGCCGATTCATATTCGCGTAGAGCGGCATCGTTCTGCCCGGGCTTCTTTCCGAGTATGTCTTTATAGATAGCCTCAGCTTTTATTGGATCTGTCTTCCCAACTTTCCGAGCTTCTTCTATCTTCGCTGAGGTCGCCGGTGGAGGGGCCATAGCGGGAGGCTGCGCAGGGTTATAGTGATTTATGCTGGATGGGGAGGAACGTATGTAAGATGGGAATCGTTATTGATGTTCTGGGTCTTGCTTGCAATTTCGCGCTAGGGGTCAGCCCAATCGGCTAAACATCGGGTTTGCAACGGCCGAATTCCGCACCTTCATCACGAAATTCCCGTGGCCAACCACCTTAAATTGCTTGACGTGTGAAAATTGTAGATCGCTGGGCCGATGGACTTTTCCATTGCCAGCTTCAAGACGTTTGTATCTAAATCTTGAATTCGGACTGCATAGCTCTTCTCGAGATGGTGAGCCTGAAACCGTTCAGAGCTCGGGAACGCCTCATCTGACAATTGTATAGAAGATAAAGGCGCTCAGCAGGCCTTCGGCCTCTCAACAGACTCCTGGGTCAACCGTAACTCGCCAGCCGAGAAATCTTGATCCTTCACTTCACCCTTTTGAGCGTGCCCGTGAATATACCAGGTTCGTACTTTTTGGAGTCAATCCTATCTTTCGTGGGCACATTTCTTGAGTCGTTAACATGCCGGAGAGCCAAGCTTCCCACACGTGAGATCAGTCGTTTGGCCTACATGCTGATTGCAGATTTGGCAGAGCTTTAAATGCTACGAAGCTTGAGAGGATGTTTGCAGCTCCGTTTCTCGCTCAGGTTTGTCAAATTTTGAAACAGTCTTTCTTTCTTCCAACACTCAAAGGATCATGAGGAACTTCCGATGGATCCACCTTTGCTTCTTTAGTGAAGTGCTGACTCGGATGGTTCAGATGGGCAAGGGGCATGTGGACGGCGTCTATTGCATGGCAAAAGACAATGAATCGATGGAAAGATTTGCCAGTGGCTCTGGAGATGGCGTAGTAAAAGTGTGGGATCTGACCAGTCGTGAAGAAATCTGGCAGAATACCGCTCACGAAGGCATCGTCAAGGGCCTGAGTTGGACGAAAGACCACAAAATCATCACATGTGCCAGCGACAAAAGTGTCAAAGTTTTCGATCCGTACAATACGTCCTCTGGGACACCTCCATTGGCGACATACCTTGGAAATGCAGCTTTCACAGGTGTCTCGCATCACCGATCTTTATCAAATTTCGCGGCAAGCTCGAACGTGATTTCGATCTACGATCTTTCACGTTCCTCCGGAATACCTACCCAAACGCTCCATTGGCCCACGTCTGACAACACGATCAATACGCTAGCCTGGAACCAGAGTGAAACTTCTATGATAGCCTCTTGTGCAACTGATCGATCTGTCGTCCTCTACGACCTCAGAACCTCTTCACCTGTGTCTAAAACTGTATTGCGCATGGCTTCGAACGCTATATCGTGGAATCCGATGGAAGCATTTAACTTTGTCGTGGCCAACGAAGTATGCCTCTAAACTTCACTGAAGAGGTTCTTGTGTTAATCGTGCCTAGGACCATAATGTATATCTCTTTGACATGCGGAAGATGAACCGGGCTCTCAATGTTCTCCGAGATCATGTAGCGGCCGTAATGGACGTGGAATTCAGCCCCACAGGGGAAGAGCTGGTGTCAGCGAGTTATGAGTGAGTTTCCTGCAGCTCCATCAGCAACTTCCCATGACACAACTAACATTCTTCGCGCAGTCGCACGGTCCGTCTCTGGAACCGAGACACTGGCCACTCCCGCGACATCTATCACACCAAACGGATGCAGCGCGTCTTCTCTTGCAAATGGACTCCGGGTACGTAGCCTCCAGAGCTGTCCCCTTTGTCTGGTTGCCTTGCTGTCAACCCTGTTCAGGGAGCGTAAGACATGATTTTGGAACAACGCCTCTATACTGTCAAGCGTCTAGTCTCTAAGCGTTGAGCGATTGCAACGTTGATATCTTAACCTGAAGCTAACTCTAGTGTCTACGCAGACGCCAAATTCATCCTCTCCGGCTCCGACGACGGCAACGTCCGATTATGGAGAGCCAACGCTTCCAAACGCGAAGGCATCAAATCCGCCCGCCAGCGCCAGAAATTGGAGTACGACGAGGCAATCAAGGAGAGATACAGTCACATGCCCGAGATCCGACGGATCAAGCGACACAGGCATGTGCCGAAGCAGGTCAAGAAAGCTGGCGAGATCAAGGCCGAGGAATTGGCATCGATCAAACGGAGGAGGGAGAATGAACGTAAGCATAGTAAGAAGGGTCAGGTGCCGAGGATGCCCGAGAGGGAGAAGATGGTGCTGGCTACGGAGCAGTGATGAGTGGAGAGGGGCAGATAAAAACATGCCCTCAATGTCGTCAATACCGGAGACGTGATGACTTCACTTCTGGAAGCCTTATGCCGAGCCACCGCGCCCTCGATCCATGAAGAGAGTGCAAAGGTAAATCCGGGCCGGGCGGCTAGAGAGGATGGTTCATTGCTATGGCCCATAAACAGCAGACCATCACTGAGGTCCAACAGGCCAATCTTCCGATGGTGCTTCAAATACTCGGGTCGACTACAGAGGCCACTCATAGCACCAGAGAAGGGAATTGCAAACCAGAATGTCTATATCGTCTTGGGAGTATGTCTTTAGAGCTAGGATGAAACGCCTGGAGTAGCGTCAACACACGAATAGGTGAAACTTGCGACACCACTTGGACAACGCTCGAAGTACCGAAAGTGGCATAAGGAGGAACATGACAGGTAGTTGATGGTCGACTGTTTGACGAGATTAGCATCAGG